>Ga0307986_10000583_pt1 | contig 26871 bp, 24 predicted proteins | sample EllFjometageno82_FD_203170 | JGI IMG/M metagenome (GOLD analysis project Ga0307986, IMG submission 203170) | Marine microbial communities from Ellis Fjord, Antarctic Ocean - #82 | ecosystem: Environmental > Aquatic > Marine > Unclassified | place: Southern Ocean | collected 2014-10-09 | reverse complement strand
GTCAAATGTATGAATGGGAATTATTCGGTAATGGTGCTTTTGTTGCCGGAGATTTTCCTGTTGCAGGGCGAGAAGTCAGTATTTTTACAGGCGGGTTTGGCAACTTCGTTAATGAAGTGAGTATGGTTAGAGATACGGAATTTATAGTAATTAATCAAATTGGATGCACACCGGGAGTTTCTCCACAAGAATCAATTGTAAGCGGAGGCGGTGCATTAACTAAGTGGATTCCCAATATGCTGATACAATTCGTAATAGGGACTACGGGTTATTATCGTGACCCTCAAAATGTTTATTCATCGGGTGTTAGTGGGATGGCATCCCCTTATCCTAAGTCAATACAAGATTTGCCATATTATGATTTATGGCCACCTATTTATATTATTTCTAATCAAACATGGGACATTCGTTATAAATTTTTCAATGATTTGCATGGTGCATTTGATGATGGATATTTTACTTCAATCCCTCCTTCCACGAATATTGGGCGAGTGTGGGTTAATTATACACTTTTTAATGGCACTGATTCATTAATTGCCAATCGTCTTTTATCGCTTGGAATTCCAATAACAATAGATTCTGTTGAATGGTTTAGGAAATTATTATTAAAGTCTAAGGGACTTGAAACAGACACCTTCAAATTTTATCTGCGAACCGCACAAGAATATAGAGATGAAGATAATAGGGTAAATAACCTTCTTGGGTTGAAACGATACAATCCAAACGAATGAGGTTTTTTAAATAGTAAAACCGACAATGAAATGGTGAAGTCTTATGGCAAATGATGTTCGCAAACTTAATTCTCGTAGGAAATATACGGAACCGTATAATAAAGCAGGTTTCCAAACAGGGTATGCTCAAGCGAGTGATTCTATTGAACCTACTCCACTTCCATACTCGGAACAAAAAAGACCGGGTGAAGGTGGCGATACAAAGGCGCACCCGATTCGTAAGGGTCTTGACCCCTCCGTTTATGACCGTCAAACCCAAGCACCTGTATCTCTTGGAACTCAAGAAAAAACACTCTTTACATCAGTTTATCCGTGGCATTTAGTCCCTCGCTATACATCTGCAAATGTAATTCAAAGACAACAGTTTAATTTCGCTACTCTTAACTTGCCAACTAATCAATATGTTGATGTTCTTGTTATCAATGTATCAAGGGCAGAAGGTTCTAATGCTTCAACCCCACAAGCAACCCCTTCCACCCCACCTGTTGTCCCTATGCAGATTCTATCAACAGCCGGTGAATCTTTGCCTTATAGACAACCTACGGAGGCTTCAACTGTTCTTTTCCCTACCGGAGGCGGTGGAACTATTTCTGCCGCACCATTGGCTTCAACTATGAGTCCGGGTTCATCGGGTGAATTTTACAAGATTTCATCTTTCGGACACTCCGAAGCCCCTACTGCAACCGCAGGAATTACTTATCAACTATGGGTGGATAGCAGACTTATGATGGAATGGAATGATTTCCAATGGTCGCCGGTTACTCCAAAAAATGACCAATGGCATTTTGATGTCCCTCTTTTTGTTGAAAAGCAAATAGTTTTTAGAGTCATTAATGAAACAGGTGCTTCAATCACAACAGGCTCAATGGAATCCGCATTTGTAGGATGGAGCGAACAAAAAATGGGCTTCTTAGAAACTGATAAGATTCAATTAGAAACTATTACTAATTGAGGCTAATAATTGCTTTCAATTGGATGATTTAAATATCAAGACCGTCAATGAATGTATATGGCTAATATTTATGGTGGAAACAATACAGGTAGGGCAGGACTTCGTTTAAAGGAAGTTGATGGAACTCCCGATGTAGCAGGGGTTTCCGAAATAATTGTTTCAAATGGGACTTTGACTGATAATGGTGGCGGAATAGTCACTTTAACTACCGGCGGTGGCGGTGGCGGCGGAGTAACCTTAAGCGGTAGCACCAACAATACTATTACTACTGTAACAGGCGCAAACGCACTTCTTGGGGAGGCCAATTTAACCTTTGATGGAACGACTTTAACGACAACAGGATTAACAAATACAGGGAATTCCTCCCTCGGAAATGCCGCAAGCGATACAATAGGATTTCATGGTGCAACACCTCTTATTCAGCGAACTGCCGCCAACACTTCAATTGCTCCATATGCACCCGGAATTCCTGCGGGGCCAATTGACTTAGCCGATACATTCGGCGGTTATACCATCACTCAAATTGTTGGGGCTTTACAAGACTTGGGACTCCTTGCTTAAGGTGATTAAATGATTTCAGCGAGCAATAGATTTTCAGTCAGTAAAGATGATGTCACCAAGACCCCTTTAATTCAAAAAGGCATTCGGGTTTTTACTACAAATGCAAAATCGGAAGAAGAATATACAATATCTATTCAAAACATTGTTTTTGATGAATTTTCCACTTTCTCATTTTCAGTATCTCTCTTTCACCAAGCACATGAATTGTTTTTGGTTGAAGACCCCGTAATTACAGGTATGGATGAAGAAGCGAATGCAATTAATGTTCGTTTGAAAATAAATAATACCGGCGAAGGTGCTTTTGAAGTTAAATTGTTTTACACTGTTTTTGGAGGTTAAATTAATGTCTAATGAATACACAGGGGATAATACAGGAGATTCTTTTCGTTTAGAAATAAAAGAAGAAGATGGCTTCCCCGATGTTAAAGGAGTTACTAAAATTATTGTTTCCGATGGCTCTTTATCGGATTTAGGGGATGGAACCGTTCAATTAGCAACAGGGGGTGGTAGTGGCGGAGCAGGTGGATTAACTACCCAAGTCCAATATAATAAATCGGGTAATTTTGCAGGTAATCCGGGATTCACTTTTGATGAAGTTACACAAGATGTAAGTATAGGAAATAATTTAGATATAGGCGGAAAATTAACTGTTGCAGGTTTGATTGACCCAACAGGATTAGAATTAGCCCCTCAATCAAGTAACCCTTCTAATGCAAATACACTTTGGTTAGATACTAATAATTCTAATAAATTAAAGCAGGGTGCTATTAATATAATTCAAGCGGGCGACCCCCTAAGTGATTTAACGAATGATGTAGGTTATATTACGGCGGCTACTGCTCCGGTTCAAGATGTTTTCGGGCGTATTGGTTCAATAGTTGCAGTTTCCGGTGATTATACGACGGATGAAGTTACAGAAGCGGCAAATTTATACTACACAGATGCAAGGGTTAATTCAGTTATTGGTGCGACAAACATTAACTCATTAGCAGATATAACAATTACCGGAATCGCAAACGGCGAAATATTAATTTACAATTCAGCAAGTAGTAATTGGGAAAATGGGGCTATTTCTTCGGCTCCGGTTACAAGTATTTTTGGCAGGGATGGCGTAGTGACAGCACAGACAGGAGATTATACCACTTCTCAAGTAAATGAAGGCACAAATCTTTACTTTACTACGGCGAGAGCCGATACTCAAATTGCCGCCACAGATATTGGAACTTTAAACAATGTTACGATTACTTCAATTCAAGACAATCAAGCACTAATTTACGATACTGCCACAAGTCTTTGGAAAAATGAAGCACTACCTTCTGCACCTGTTGATTCTGTAAATGGTGCAACGGGAACTGTTGTCTTAGATACTGATGATGTTAATGAAGGAACTACGAATTTATATTATGCAGAATCTCTTTTCAACACATCTTTGGCAGGTAAATCAACGACCAATTTAACAGAAGGAAGTAATTTATATTATACTACTGCCCGTTTTGATTCTGCATTTGGAAGTAAAAATACAGGTGATTTAACAGAAGGCGCAAATCTATACTTTACTACGGCAAGAGCCGACACTCAAATTGCCGCCGCAGATGTAGGCGATTTAAACAATGTTACAATTACTACTGTTCAAGACAATCAAGCACTAATTTACGATACTGCTACAAGTCTTTGGAAAAATGAAGCCCTCCCTTCTGCACCTGTTGATTCTGTAAATGGTGCAACGGGAACTGTTGTCTTAGATACTGATGATATTAATGAAGGGTCTATAAATTTATATTATACTGATGTTCGGGCATCTGCCGCCGCACCGATTCAATCAGTTAATGGCGAAACAGGAACAGTTTCTCTAACAACAACAAATATAACAGAAGGCACAAATCTATACTTTACTACGGCAAGAGCCGATACTCAAATTGCCGCCGCCGATGTAGGCGATTTAAACAATGTTACAATTACTACTGTTCAAGACAATCAAGCACTAATTTACGATACTGCTACAAGTCTTTGGAAAAATGAAGCACTACCTTCTGCACCTGTTGATTCCGTAAATGGTGCAACGGGAACTGTTGTCTTAGATACTGATGATATTAGTGAAGGGGCTACAAATTTATATTATACAGCCGCCCGTTTTAATTCTTCTTTTGCAGGAAAGAATACAAGTGATTTAACAGAAGGCACAAATCTTTACTTTACTACGGCAAGAGCCGACGCTCAAATAGCCGCCGCAGACATTGGAACTTTAAACAATGTTACAATTACTTCAATTCAAGATAATCAAGCATTAATTTATGATACTGCAACAAGTCTTTGGAAAAATGAAGCACTCCCTTCTGCTCCTGTTGATTCTGTAAATGGGCAAACGGGGGTTGTATCTCTTGCCTCAACTGATTTAACCGATACGGCCACTTTAATAAGACAGGCAGATAATATTTCACTTTTAACAAATGATGAGGGATATTACAATGCCGGAGATAATATTTCTATTGGCACTGTTACTACATCTGTTGCAGGACTTCAAAATAAAATTATTTACGCTGATTCTTCGGGTATCTATTCTGCCGTCACTATTGGAAGTGGATTAACTTTCAGTGGTGGGACACTTGCTTCAACAGATGCAGGTGGAACAGTCACATCAGTTGCCATGAGTGGTGGAACTACGGGATTGTCCTATACAGGCTCTCCTATAACCACTAATGGGACAATAACGGTTGGTGGGACATTAGCCGTAGCCAACGGAGGAACAGGGGCTACAACGGCTTCTGCGGCACGAACTAATTTAGGTGCGGGGACTGTAACCTCTATTGTAGCAGGGACAGGTTTAGATGGTGGCACAATTACTACAAGCGGAACAATTACTTTAGCCAATACTGCTGTTACTGCGGGTGCATATACAAAAGCCGATATTACGGTTGATGCTCAAGGGAGAATTACTTCTGCCGCTAATGGAACTGCATTTGGTTTAGCCATTGGCGATACAATTACAGGTGCTACACAAGGCTCTATTCTCTTTGCAGGTGCGGCGGGTGTTCTCGCTCAAGAAAATTCAAAGTTATTTTGGGATGCTTCAAACGACCATTTAGGAATCGGAACTTCTTCTCCTGTGGTTGCACTCCATGTTCAAGAAAATTCTTTGGATGAAATAGTGCGTTTTGAATCAACGGATGCCACACCCGGTTCTAACTCCGCCCCCGATATTATCATTAAAAGCCCTAAGAAGACCGCTAATGACTACTTAGGGAGTCTGTGGTGGTATGGGAACGATGAGAATGATAATGCCGAAGCATACGCACGAATAGGTGTGATTTTGGATGACCCTACGGACAATGCGGAAGCAGGTGCTATGTTCATTCAAGCCGATGTTGAAGGTTCGCTTAGAACTTTACTTTGGGTGGAAGGTTATACGACAGGTGGAACCGGACAGGTAGTTACCAATTATAATGCCCAAAATATTAATTTTAGAACCTTAAATCTCGGAACAAGCGGAGGTGGGCCGGGTGGATATGGTATCGCCCATGATGCTTCAACAGGAAGGGTAGGAATTGGAACTTCATCTCCGGCTTCTTTACTTCATTTAGTGGGTGTGGATGATTCAAACCCCGAATTGAGGATTAGTCGTGATGGGGTAACAACTCAATATCTTTCAATGCAAAATGAGGATGCGAATGGAGGATTTATTTCATCTCAATCGGGAGAAAGCAATAAAAAGGCTCTTTACCTTGAATCTATTCATAATTCGGGTGGTTCTGCCGCAGGTGATAATTCAATTATTTTTAGAACGGGTGCTTCTTCTTCTCCTACTACAAGAATATCATTGAGCGATACCAATGCACTATTTACAGTGGAATCGGGAACTGATATGATGATAGATGATGGACTCGCTATTGGTGGGGGTTTAAACCATTCTTTCGCAATAGAAATTAATAAGACCTCCGCTTTAGCGCAGGGTGGTATATTTTCCTCAAGCATTGGTGAATCTGCTATTTCAAATGATAATGCGGGGTGGTGGCTTAGTGCCAATGGTATGAATACAGGTTCTAAATACACACCTGCCCTAAAATTCGGTTCAACCGATTCAGCATTTACAACAGATAATCCGAAATACTTAGCCGGTATCGTAGGTCGGGCGCATCAAACTTATTCAACCGATACTGTTGGTGGCATGGCTATGGACTTTATGACCTTCCCCGATAGCGGAGGTGCTGATGGCGGCCCTACTGTGAGGATGACAATAGACCATAGCGGATATGTAGGAATTGGGACAGAAAACCCTGCCGAAGAATTACACATTGAAGGTTCTGCCGACCCCAAAATTAGAATTACTGAATCGGGTCAAAATGGATATACAGAACTTACTGCATTTTCCGATTCTTATGGTGCTTTGAAAGTTATTAATACAACTGATAATGAATCAACTATTTTGGATTTATCAGCAGAAAGTAGTGGAACCGGAGCGCAAACTGTTAGATTATTTAGAACTGCAAACACAGGAGCAACCGATTCAAAATTCCAAATTCTCAATCCCGGAACAGTGAATGAAACCTTTAGAGTGGATGCTGATAATGGCAGGGTGACTCAAGCATATGCTACAAGTGGAGTTTTAATTGCAGATTCTAATGGTGCGCTTGAAATCGCAAGCAACCTTTCCGATGTATCATACCTTGAAACCGTAGCGACAGGAACGGGCGTTTCGGGTGACGGAACCGCAGGGAGTCCATTGACTTCCTCCACCGGAACAGTCACTTCCGTAGCAACAGGAACGGGACTTTCGGGCGGGCCAATTAATACAACAGGAACTATTGCATTAGCCAATACAACAGTGACGGCAGGTAGTTACACTTCCACAGACATTACGGTTGATGCTCAAGGAAGAATTACAGCCGCCGCTAATGGGTCGGGAGGTGGAGGTGGTGTTACTTCGGTTGCCACATCAGCCCCAATAACCGGCGGAACAATTACAGGAACCGGAACAATTGGAATTACTCAAGCAAGTGGAGGTGCTGATGGTTATTTATCAGCCGCAAATTGGACTACCTTCAATAATAAATTAGCCGCAGGTGCTAACATTAGTGGCTTGACCAATGATGCCAACTTTATTAACGCACAACAAATCGGTGCATTTGCTCCACCTGTTGCTACACCTGTTGGTGCGGTGTTTGCTGATTCACCCACAGGTGGGCCACTAAATCCCGCAGGATGGTTACAAATTGATGTAGGAATGGGGCCAATGTATGTTCCTGTTTATCAGTGAACTTATTCCATCGGCAAAGAAGTTTGGTCTTTGTGGATTTTTGTTGATTCTGCGATACTAACGACCTTTTCCATTAGGCTTACAAGAGTTTTTGCAGTTTCATAGCCATTAACATTTGCACTTTCGCACAATCGGAAAATTAAGGTAAGTTCTTCGGCAGACAGTTCAACGGTATGTGAGGACATAAATATTAGTTATTCAAACACCTATTTAATTATGACCCTAATCCTGTTTCTTTTTCATCTAAAGCATCTTCATCTATCTCTTCATCAAGATAGGTGTCTTCATATTCAGTTTTTTTAGAGTCTGTTGCTTTTTTAGGTTTCATCGTAGGTGCTTTCCCTGTTAAATCGCCCCATCCAAATCCTACAACAGTTAAGATTCCAATAACAAGTGCCATCGCCATTTTAAATGCACTCATGTAATCAACAGAACCGGCATCATCATCTTCTGTGCCATCGGGGATAATCATAAACATATATTATTGTTTTAACTATTTAGTTTCAACGGTAATTTAAATCAATCCACTTTTCGGTTTCTTGATGGTCATGTAATGTTATTAGGTTGATTCCTTGAGTTTGCCCCCGAATAGGAGGCGTAATTGAAATCAATTCTAATTCCCTCCGACCACCACGAATATCATTTTCAACATTTCTAAAATAAATAAAAGCAACAGGTTTCAACCCATGCCGTTTCCTTAAAACTGCATAATATGTTTCGCCCAATGGTGCATCAAGTAATCGTTCATAAAATCCTATTTTAATATTATTCCACGAACCTAAAAGAATATCTAAGGGGCGAGATTTTGATTTGCCATATCTTTCTAAATCCCAATCCTCTAAAAAATGTGGAGTAGCGATAATCCACACCTTTTCTCCATCATCAGTCATACGACCAATTGTTTGTGCCGATGTCTTCGTCATAACTATCTGTTATATCCACAAGTTATAAAGTTTTTCCTTTTCTTCTTGGCGGAGCAAACCAACCAATACAAACATCAAGTGAGCCACCAATTCCTTTTTCCCATGCCATTACGCCTTTTGTCCATGAACCTTTAGGGCGCATTGGAGCATCGGGAACGCAATCAAGAGGGAATACTTCTTTTCCTTCATTATCATTTGTGTAAAGTTTTTGATAGCGTGAAGAATTATTAAATTGGCTCATAATTACCAATTGTTAAACTAAGTATTTGAAGGGTCGGTTATTGTAATTTAACAAAATCGGGATATGTTGGATAACTGTTCGCCCCTTTGTAATGTGCAAACCCAATAAGTCCTTCTTCGGGCTTCAATACTGCCTTATTTCCACAGTCTTGACACACCATTTCAAAAGAATGTAATTCGCCGCCGTTGTGACTATATACATCAACCACCTTCCAATCATGGTGTCGCATATCATCAGTCAAATTAGAACAATCCACCTTACTATCTGCTTCCATAGATGTATTCCTATTCAACGGGTTATTAAAGGTTTCGTTTTCAGCCCCAAATGATTCTGCTGACTTTGATTGTTGATGCAAACAACCCCTATTTTCACACACCAATATATTCCCTACAAAATGTGTATTAAATGAACCACATTGGGAACAATGTTCCTTTCCCGAATTGGGGGCTATCCAATTTCGTGAATCTTTTGCGGAGAATGAATTTTTTGCATCGGCTACAAGTCCTTGACATGGCCAACACAAAGAGAGTCCCTCATCCGCATACCCCCCACAAGTTTTAAATGAATGGCATCGGGATAGAGGGCCATTTTCAGCACCAAATGATTTACCATAGTTACAATCGGACTCATGCGGCTCTTTCCAATCAGCACCGCAGACACAACAGTAATCATTACCACAGCCTAAACTGCCTTGACCATTACAATCGCATTCATCGGATGCCTCGGCAGAAAATTTGCCCTCTTTATGACATGAAATGCAACCCAACATACCATCATTTCCGAAAATCATCTCTTCATTTGATAACTTAAATGTTTTACAAAAATCACAATAGTTTGAACCGGAGGATTCTGCATCAAGCCTAACTCCCCTTTCACGCAACCATTGAATTCGGGTTAAACATTTCTTACAATCCACATTGTCAATAGTTAAATTATCATATTCATTAACCCCATGAACATTATATCGGTTTTCCACTCCGCAACTACTTGGTTGAAATCCTTCCTTCATATGAGGGAACATTGAGTTATACTCCCTCCACCAAAAAGTGACAAAATGAATCTTTTGACCATTCCCAAATTGAACCACAATTGGTTCTTTATGTGGTGTCTCGGAATCGGATGATTCAGCACCTTTAGCGAGTCTTGTTTCCACTCTTTCAATCCCTAAATTGGCATCTTCTTCATCCATACGACGAATTTCTTCTTTATTTTCGGGCTGATGCCAATAACAAAGCCCTTTCTTTATGTCAAGAGGGTGGTCTAAATCATCGCCACACATTTTACAGGTTTTCCTTGCTGACTCGCCATCGGCGGAAAATGATTCTGCCCCAAATTTGGAGTGTGGACTGAAATCTATGAAAACCCGCCCCTCATTTATTTGTTTATTAAACCAACTTAATGACTCTTGAAGGGTCGTGAATTCTTCTTCGTCTTGATACAAGTAGGGATAATCCTTTCTATCGGGGTGATTTCCATAATCGGTTCTCCTATCATAATACATTTTGATGTGGTTGTCACCTTTGATAATATAATAAATTGCAGAACTTCCATCCCCTTCTCGCTCTATAATAAACCCTTGCTTTTCGTAATTGGACTGTGCCTCAAAGGACTCCTTCTTAACCATTTTTATACCGGCGTAACCGGCGACTAAAGCACCAATCCCGTATAAAAATCTTTTATCCATAGGGATATTTTATCCTCGCTACTATTTAATATCAGTCAAATAATTTTTCTTGAGTCAATTCATCACTTTTACTAAATGTATCTGCGACCCATGAAGAAACCAATCGGTATAAATTATCAGTATAATCATCAACACCATATTTTATAATAATGTCTTCAATCAATCCATCGTATTTTTTAACCGAGCCTTGATGAACCGTAAGAATCAATTTATGGTCACAAGTAAGATGTTCGGTTTCCCCCGTTAGTGGATTTACTGCATCTTTTTTAATTATATGAATACATTTACCTGCAATCGGTGGCCTTCGGTATGATGTGCCACATTTAGTGCATCTCACCTTTTGTTGCCCATAAGCACGAAGGTTTCCTCTCATATCCCTAATTAAATGTCTATTTATAAGTCGCCCTGCTTGGTCTTTATTATCAACCGAATGCAATACATTACCTAATTCAAATTGCATCATTGTTTTTTGGCGCATTGACTCAAGCGTAGTATAAGGATTATGTGGGGGTGCTTGATTACAGGACTTAGTATCATGGGTGAAATCAAATATGAATGGGTCTTCACCTTTAGCGAGCCTTGTTTCCACCGTTTCAATCCCTAATTCATGCGCCTTTTTAGCCACAGGTCGTGACATAGTGCCTTCATAAAAGGTTATTGGATATTTAGACAAGGTATCAACATTTAACGCTTCTTTATCAATCTCCGTAGGATTAATTGTAGTAGTTAAAATAAGTGGTGCATCCATTAATCCCCCTCTATGTGAAGGTAAATAAGAACGGGAAAAGTTTAGCAATCCATCAAGCATAAGAAGAACCGCATCAATATCTCCATCGCAATTCCGGCGTTTTGCGGCATGGAAAAACGGATGAGAATACTGTCCCTTGACATCAGCGAAGCCGATAACCCTTCCTAAAATCGCCCCGCTTGTATGCGGTGCAATCCCCATAATAAGATGCCCTATCAAGTCATCCTTAGTAGCACACCGATAGAATGGCTCCGCATTATAAAGAGTCGTCAATAAGTCATCAAGATAATTAGCAGTATTAACAAGATTTTCTGCACAATTCAAAGGCAAAATAGTATCTTGTGCAAGCAACGGAATAGATTGCATATCATTATCAACTACATATCCCAATTCCCTTGCCCGTTCAACTGACAATCCAATTTCTCTTGGCTTAAAATGAGTCATAGTAATATCCACCATATCAAACCGAATCGTGCCATCTCGGAAGGTTGATATATTATTTTTAAATCTTAGTAATCCTTTCACCAAATGTTCATCAGTTTTAGTTTTGCTTGACATTCCTTTTAATCCTTTTACTTGGGGATTAGCACCTAATATCTTTTGAGATGTGGCTTCACCAAACCCAACCTGCGGTTGTTTAGATTCAGCATTTTTAACTAATTTAATAGCACCTTCCCATAATGTTTTTGTGTTTATTTCATCCCACAATTCATCTTCATCTCCAATCCACTGAACCGAATCAAACAAAGTTTCTTTTCCACAGCAAGTGCCTTTCGTAGTGAGATTACTACAAGATTCGCAATAAAATACACCTGCTTGTTTTGAATAAGCCTTCTTAGCGGCATCGCTTACTAATCTCTTCACACCAACCTTTTGTCCAACCGTAAATATAGCATGGACAGGCGGTTTCATCTCTCTCATTTTAGAACCTTCGGGCTTCCCCATTCTCGCTCCAATACGATAAGTTACTCTCGGCCTAACAGCAAAAAACTGTTGCACAAATTCCATTGAATCCTTAACCTTCACTTTAGTTAAATCAGCCTTTTTACAAAGCATTCTCCAAAACTGTCCCCTCTTTCCTTTTAAAAATCCATTAGGTGAAACATCAATTGCCATCCTATAAGCAAATGTTTTATCTTTAATCTCACCTGTATTAGGATTTGTTAATTTTATAGCCTCAATTAATTCATCAACTGACAAATTATTATAAAATGAAACATAGTCGGGATGTATTGGAATATCATTATCTTCGCTTTGTTTAATTGCTTCTTGAACCGATACAGGATTTTTTAATTTGTTTGCCTGTAATACTTGCTCATGCCATTCCTCAACATAGGGAGATTCCATAAGAACATGGTTGTTTTCTAAAAACTCTCCAACCGGAACAAGAATTTCACCTAAATCCCAAACCTTTTCAATAACATAATCGGGGTCTGTTGGATATTGGAATGGTAATTCATCAAACTCATGCACAGTTTTACCACTACCATCTTTAAATTGAATATATGGCCCATCAATTTCATCGCATGGAGTCGCTACTGTTCCCTTCCCCGGCCTTTCATATTTTAATTGTGTTCCCACTACTACAAACCCACTTAATGCGGTCATAGTAGTCGGATTAAGTGAAGTGGTGGCTAATCCTGCCAACCTACTACGGCCATATCTTAATCTTAAGCCACCTTCGGCCATCGGTTGTGAAAATATCGGGCGACCTGCAATAACATCGGAAATATATTTAGCCGAGGGTTTTATCTCGGATAATTTATCATCACTTGAACCCCCACCCGTTCCTTTTGCGAATGGTCTTAAAAACTCCCACCCATCAAGTTTTAGAGCATCCACATACTTGAGAATTTTAGGTGCTTTTAATGTTAATCCTTCACATAAAACCAACAGCATCCCTTGACGGAGTTTATTTGTTTTTACTCTTGGTAAATCTCTTTGCCCTGTAACTTCATTCCCAACACCCTCCCCATCAAGGTAAATAGGACAGGCTGAAACCATTTCTTCAATTTGCGGATTTGAGGGTCGGAATTGAAGTCCTCTATACCCACCCACTTCTTCTTTATATCTTTCAATTTCTTCATAAGACATAACCGGCTTATCTAAACCGAAGTCTCGGCGAATAATATCAGCAATCAATACTGAAAGTGCTTGTCCTGTTCCACCGGCACTACGGATAGGCCCTGCAAAGGAAACGGCGAGAGTGTGGGACTTGTCACCATTCTTAAGGAAACGGGCTGATACAACGCCTTCTAAGGGTGCTACAAGGATTCCCTCGGTGAGAACTGCAAGACCTGCACAAATGCCATGATAGATAGATAATTCGCATAGTTTTTGAGATTCTGTATCGGGTGTCCACAAATTACCTATTTTTACTTGTTCTTGGAATAATTTTAATGTAGTTTCAAAGGGTGTTGATTTGATTTCTTCTTTAAATCCAATAGTTGTCCCCGTTCCGCTACAATCATAACATTCTTTCATCCATTTTTGATTATTCCCAACCTCTCCTTCTCCGGCACAAGTGGGGCAATCTTCAATTAGTCCAAACAGATAAGATTCAGCAGATACAATTTTAGCAATTTCAATAGCAACCTGCTCCCTATTCCCATCAAACTTTTCCGTTAAATCTCTAATTTGTTGTGCTGTATTACGAGGGTGTAAATATGATAATAATTTTTGTGTTCTGTCTGCTAAATCATTTGCTTGTGGTATCTCAACAAATGGTTTTGGGTCATGGCCTTGCTTACGGGCTAATTCAGCAATAGCATATAATTTATTTGCATCATCGTGCAACGATTCAAGATACTTGGTATATGAATCACTATACATTAACTAATAATTGTTAAGACAGGTATATGAAGCACACTTCACCAACTATGATTGCTTTGAAGTGCATTAAGCACCACATGGCCGAACATTACACTTTCGGCATTTTGTGTTTGAGCATTGTTTAATACAGGTTCTTCAACCGTTTCTTCTTCTTCGGGTGCATCAAATCCATATTCCTTAACTAAATCATTATGTTTTTCATCATCCCATGCTTCGGGGTCTATAATTCTTGCTTCAATTGGACTATCATCTTCAAAAATAACAAGGAGGGCATCTTGTCCCTCAAAGGAATCAAGAGAAAGAGAGGATTCTGTTGCTCGGAATGAACCATCCACTATTGCATAGCGATATTCTTTATCGCCATCTTTGCCCATATTCTTACCACTATTTAGGGATTTACGAACAACCAATCCAACAGGAGTATCATCCCGATTAGATATAATATAATAGGCTCCAACCCCTCCTGCGACGAGGATAATTGGGACAATGGCCTTATTCATAATTAAATGTTGTCGCTTTTGATATTTAAGACTTATTCAATGATAGAAGAAAGGTCTTTTCTCCTCAATAATAACAAACCTATTCCAATAACTGCCGAAGTCCAAAGGCTTTTAGATGGATTGTTAGGGAATATATACTGTTCTTGGAGGTCTTGGCTAAATCTAAACAAAGCGGATGCGGCAGTAAATAAAATAATTCCGTCTAAAACGCCTAATTTATTTTCAGCACTACGAATAACGGAGGGCAACATAATAACTAATTATCAGCCTCGCTATTTAATAAATCACTCACTTAATTTTATAACATTGTCAATTAAATCTTGTAAAACTACTTCTTTTAACATCTTTAATTTAAATGCGTCAAACTCGCTATCAGCCAATTCAGTTTCTTGAAACATCTCAATAACTAAATCATTGATGGCTTCATTAAGAAATGTATTAACTAATTCACTCACTTGAATCACCTGCGTTTAATAAACGCTCAATCAATTGAGCCTTGTTACCCGTAGGAGATAGACCCTGTTCTTTAAGGGTTGAGCGAAGTGTTTTTACAGTCATGGAGGAAATAGATTCTTGTAATTCCCCATCATCCTTTGCATCTTCTAATACATTTTCTGCAAGGTTCAAAGCATCATTGACCACCTCATCAACAACATCGGAGATTTCAATATCAAGGCCGAGATTATCTTCAACCAAATCTTCTAAATCATCAGCAATAACTTGAGCCTTAGAAAGAATATTTTTTCTGTATTTATTAAGAAGGTATAGTCCGGCTGTGGCAAGGGCAATTATTATGATGGTAAGGTATTCTGCTTCCATAATTTTATTATTATGTTACCCTATATTTAAATCTTCACCGAGTCTTACCTATGGTAAAGGGGATATGCGTTTTTAAACATCTTTTTCCATTATCATATACATGGCTTCTGTTCCATATATTCCGACACCCCATCCACAAATTACGATGGTTGCTCTTGAGAAATTACGCATCAATACCGTTGTGTCTTTACGAAACAGGCCGTCTTTTTTAGTCATAATATAAGCAGTAATGGCACACGCACCGCCAACCATTCCGGCGATTTTTGCACGACTTGGAGTATCAATATAAGTTAAGCCCATATATTGAAATTATCATTTCCGCTATTTAATATCATTGTTCGGCAACCAAATTGTAGCCGAAGGTGAGAACAAGAGGGCCTTTCTTTGGATATATTATTAAATCCCCTTTCTTCAAGAAAAACAATTGGAATTTTCCAACAGCCGTTCTTTTGGTTGCTTTGCTCCCTTTGACGAAATCCGCTTTTGGAATAAAATCTAATCCTTTGGAGGGGTCAAATCTTTCATCAATCCCTGCATTTACATCACCATCTAATTTTAAATCGTAACGACCCGTCATTTTTTCTAATTCACTTACTTTATTGCTTTTCCTGCCGTTTGAAGTCATATCTGCCGCCACTTTTGCATTAGTTTTAAATTTAGTGACTAATATTTTATCTGTTATATGGAGTGATTCAAGCCGTCTTTGAAGCCGATTTATTACTTCTTCTTTCCAAAATTCTGCAACCCGTTCAATTGGCAAAGTGGATGCGAAATCATCAAAATCTAATTGCCACCAAATGTCGGCATAGTCTTCATCCTGTTTCTTTTTATTCTTTGGTTTGTTTGCATCGGGGCCGGATAACTTACCACGACCAAGAACACTATCATTGAAAGCGAGCAATTTTCCATAATAAACAATTGCGTGGTCTTTAACAGGTATAAAATTAATAACCCACCTTCGGCCATCTTTAACAATAATTGGAACTCCCTTATAGTTTCTTTTTGCCATTGTTCGGACTTGTGTTTTTAATGACTTAGCAGAAGCCGTAGCAGAATTTCCATCTTGCATCATTCTTAAAAAATCAACAACCTTATCATCGGGTTTTAAAATGGGTTTTAATTTGACTCCAAAGCGACCTGTAAGTTTAATCCCCATAATCTTTGCATATCGTCTTACGGTTCGGCGTGTTGTTTTTGCGTATTTAGCCGCCTTTTCAACACCCCATCCATTACGACTCATCAAATTGATGGCAAGCAAAGCCCGACTTTCAGTTATTGGATTTGGAGTCCATACCATATCATTACCTCCTTAACACACCTATTTAATATCGTTCCTTAAGAAGTTATAAACTGCTTTAGATAACATACGATGAATTCTATAACTGCCATTTTCCTCAACCGTTACAGCCATACAGAAAAAGTGGAAATAATCTTTCTTTACTACATACTCCATCATATCCTTTACGGGGTCATCACTTCTCTCTTCCCACAAATCATTAGGATGACGGTCATTATAAATTTCTTTTAACCATTCATAACGCACATCCCACTCAAGAGATTTGATTACTTTTATAAATTTTGGATAGTAATATCCTCTCATAAATGCCCAAGTGCTATCAGCCATATTTGTCATTTAAGCACCTCCTTTATCTTCGGAAAAGTCATCCCAATGAACATTTTTAACAAAAATATGGCCACCCACATCTTCAATTAAATTAGTAGTGTCCTTAAGTTTAATCTTTTTAAGTGCATCCCATTCAGTTTCTAATCTTTTAGCCTTAACATACTTCTCAATTATCTTTATATTGGCTTGGCCATGACCTGCACCATCATCAAACTCTTCAAGTAGTAATTTATGCAATTCAAATTGTTTTGCATCAATACCGAGTGCAAGTGCCTTAATTGGGAATGTTTTAGTAAGTGTTTGAAGTGATTTTTGAAATAAATCCATCGCATTCATAATATCTTCATGTATGACTTCATCTTCACGACCATTTAACCTCGCAAAGCCCCGAATTAAATTATTAAATTCTCCCCATTTACGATAATCAGTTGGGCCTCTCATAGCAAAAGCATCTTTAAATTCCGGCATCTCTTCAATAACCGTAAATGAATCTTCAATGATTTTTCTTAAATCGCCAAGACGGGGTAATAGACGAGACACATATTTCATATATTCTCGGAAGAATACTCTATAAAGAGTTATAATCTCTCCACCACTACCCTTTGTAAATTCTTTATCCATATTTTGAAGGATTTTTCTTTTGATTTTCTTGGGTGCATCGGGGTCGGAATTAAGAGTCGGTTTAGCAAAAATTAATGTCAATCGGCTAATAATTTGGAATGTATATTTACCAAATGCCGCCAACATTTCTCTCCTATCATGTTCTTCTTCATTCCAATAACTCGGCGGATTTCCAAAGAATGCAAGATTTAAAGTAGCATTTCTATCAATATCCATTTTTCCCTTTTGAAGTGAATACTTTCCATCGGACATTAAATTTAATAATTCCCCATAGACTTCTTCATCAAGAGTTTGGAATTCCGAGAACACAAGTCTTTCATTGTGCATCTTAGATAAAAGACCTAATTCAATAGAGGATAAATCATCACCCGACATAGCCCCGAAAAGCCCTGCGAATGTTGAAAGTTTTCCTGTTCCGGCCATCCTACATTTAACAAAGGGTGAAATGACCCTATCAACTAAATGATTTTTACCTTCTCCGGGATTTGTTATGAATCCAATATGAATCATATCTTCCTTCTCAATAGGAGATAAACAGAATAATAGAATTGCGAGTTTTATATCATCATCAGTATAAATTTCCGACCAAATAGTGTCATCACGCATCATTAACTTTACAGGCGTGGTTTTCTCATCTGCACATACCTTTAAAAATGCTTGAATTTGTTTTTTTGTCAATTGCGATTTTTTACTATCTTCTTCAATTTCAATCTCATCAATAACAAATACCCTTTTACGGGTGAAATATGTATAGCAACCTGTTATTTTAACCGTTAAACCTTCGGATATTGATTGACGAATAACGCTATCAACACCTTCTAAATCAGCATTAGGTAATTTTCCTTGCAGGTATTTTTCATTACAGTTATGAGCGACACAATTTATAGTATTCTCACCATCGGAAACTCCGAATTCAATAAGTGTTTTATCACTTCCCGAATCTTTAGTGGAAACGCCTTTAATTTCACGCCGAATACAAATTCCAATTCCCTCGGCATCATCGCCCGAAACTATTGTTTGTATAATCGGTAAAACATTTGCTTCAATTTCTTCAAATGGTGCGAGAGATAAGGAGTGTGACCCTTCAACAGTTTCACGAATAAAATCTGTAATTTTGCTTGGAATCAAACCATACCCTCCTATCACCATTCTATACACAACTACATAAACCGAAGCAATAATGCAACCCTTTGAGGAATTGCCTTTCCAAAAGGATAGGCACACTTAATTTACATTAATATAGGTGCTAAATAAATGGCACATTAATGTTAAATCAATATCAAACCCCGTCGGTGTCCAATGGCAGGAGTAATTGTCAAGAGGTGGTTCATTTCCTCTCTAATACTACTCCCACCATCGGAAGGGGGGTTTTCCTACAAATCAAGATATTACTCTTGAAGTGGGTGGAATGCGGAATTGACTTGGCAATAGCGGTAAGAACCGAATCACTCTTCGTTCAATTGGTCTGCGGGAACGGCAGGGATAAGAACATCGTCACCACTTGCATCAAGGCGCATGGAGAGTTTGTTGTATTGACGGCCATTCTTTCCATCAACCTTGTGACGGAGGAAAGAGACTTGAAGAGGCAAGATGTCACCATTGGTAGCAGATGCTTCAAGGAATTGTGCAAAATGACTTTGCTCAAAGTTACTAAGCCACAAAGCGGTTCTGCGGCCTTCGTTTGTGGTGTCAATCATATTTACGACTGTGGATTCACCATATTCGCCTTCAATTCCATCCTTGAAAGATTCAACGATGTAGCCATTGTAAAGGACATCAAATTCAGCCTTCAAACGGTCACGACTTGGATATGCCGTAGCGGTTCTTTCGGGGGTTTTTTCTGCTACTTCTGCAAGGAACGCTTCAATTTCTGTTGTATTATCACTCATATTTTTTCACCTGTTTATCAATGCCCGTTTTGTTTCGGGACAATATACTCTTTGTTTGAATGCCTATTTATACCTTAATGTTTATTATGCCCTTTTCTCAACAGGTTTAAATAAGAAAAGCAATAAATTAAAAATATGGCATCTATGTTAGGTTGGCTCATACCAAAAAATGGCAGTATTAAATATTCAAAATCCCGCCCAAAGGATTCGGTAAAAGTTGTATATTATAAAATTGAAGGTGTAGGAACTTGTAAAAGCACAATACCTTCATTACAGGAAATTATGGTTGGTTTGACCAATAGACTTACAATAAGCCCCAATTCTCTTGAAGTGACGCATACTTCTATTAAATCATGGGCTACGGCACAAATTAATGAGGAATGGTATGAAAAGTTACAAGGATTCCCATACATAAATCTTCATTTAGATGGGGATGAAATACTTACTATAACATATAAGATTACTACAACTGATGCAGAAGGAAAGCAAGCATCTATGGGACAAGATAATGATGATGAGAGTTTGCCACAAGGCCGTCGCAAAGGTGGCGGAGGCGGAGAACAAGGAGATGAGGGTCAAGATGTGGATGGTGACGGAGACGGAGACGGAGACGGAGACGGAGACGGTGACGGAGACGGAGACGGAGACGGAGACGGTGACGGTGATGGTGACGGCGACGGTGACGGTGACGGAGACAGTGACGGCGATGGAGAGGATAGTGACAAAGATGATGATGAAAAGGGTGATGGTTACGAGAAGGGCAAGGAAAAGGGCAAAGATTTAGATAAAGAAAAGAAAAAGAAGATGAAGGATTTAGCAGATAAAGCAGATGCCGGTGGTGCAGAAGCGGGTGATGGAGACGGTGATGGAGCCGGAGATGGTAGTGGTGACGGAGACGGTGATGGTGACGGAGACGGTGATGGTGACGGTGACGGTGATGGTGACGGTGACGGAGACGGTGATGGTGACGGTGATGGTGACGGTGACGGTGATGGTGACGGTGACGGAGACGGTGATGGTGATGGAGACGGTGACGGAGACGGTGATGGTGATGGAGACGGTGACGGAGACGGTGATGGTGACGGAGACGGTGACGGAGACGGTGATGGTGATGGAGACGGTGACGGAGACGGTGATGGTGACGGAGACGGTGACGGTGACGGGGATGGTGACGGTGACGGTGACGGTGACGGTGACGGTGACGGTGATGGTGACGGAGATGGTGAAGGCGAAGGCGAAGGCGAAGGTGAAGGTGAAGGTGAAGGTGAAGATGGTGAAGGTGACGGAGACGGTGATGGTGAAGATGGCGAAGATGGTGAAGGTGACGGAGACGGTGATGGTGAAGATGGCGAAGGTGAAGTGGATGAACTAAAACAAGCACTAAATGATGCTGTTGATAAGGCGAAACAAGCCGCAGAAGATGCGAAGGAGCATCAAGAGAAGGCAGAAGGTGAAAAGGCACAAGAAGCCGCAGATGAAGCAAAGGAGGCGGCTGATGAAGCACAGGATTTGGCTGATAAAATAGATGAACAGTCAGCACAAGAAAAGGCAGATGAGGCAAAAGAAGCGGCTGATGAAGCACAAGAAGCCGCAGATGCCGCTAAGGAATTGGAAGAAATGATTCGTGAAATGTTTGAAGAGGAAGAGTTACCCGAAGAAGAATATGAAGATTTCAAAGAGGGATTACTTGATGAATTGTTTGGAGATGAGGGCGATGGCGAGGACACACAAGGAACTACAATTGGTGAAAAAATTGAAATCTCCGAGGGTATGCGCTTGAAACAGAAATATGGGCGCAAATATGTTAATTGGGAAACCGGAGAAATAAAATATTATACAGTAAATGATAATATTGGTAAAAATTGGCTTGAAGTTACACCCTTCTTTTCGGGGCAATATAAAAATGGTAGGGAACTTGTTGTTGATAGAACTATAAAGGGAGCAGTTAAACTTCTTTCGGAAATGGGTTTTGAGGTAAAAGATATAACTCAAACTTCTTTTGAAATAGTTTCTCCAATTCCTGTGGTTGTGTCCTTAATAAAAAATATGCGTATGTTTATTGTTTCGGGAAATAAGGTTTCATATTAGTTATTAAATAGTGGCGAAGTCAAGAAAATACTATGAACGGCTCGGCGCAAAAACCATTTATGCAAGAATGGAATAAATTTTCCGATGATGCAATAGAGGAAATGAAGACCTATTCCGACCAAACGCATCTTCATCGTGAATGGATGTGCTATGTATATGATACCAATGGTGCTTATCTTCTTGGTGAGCCTTCCTACGGTGATGAATCCCGTATTGAAATAGACCCAAATAAGAAAACAAAGGAAGATGGTGCTAAAAAGGGCGTATCTCCAAACCAAAGAAAGTGGACTATTCATGGCCACCCACTGAAAGATGGAAAAATTTATACAGGCCGTCAATATTTCTCTTCAACAGATGTTTTAAATGAATTTATTCGTAGTCGTGATAACGATGAATATGTTGTGCAATTTGTTGTTTATCCACATCAACAAGGCGAGGACATCCACAACCGATGCAGGGTTTTAATTTTCCCTAATCGTGAAACTTTGATTAGTGCTATGAAAGATTCTCACCCAAATATGACTGATGAAGATATTATGAATATATCGGAAGCAAATGGATATAATTCAAATGCTACCGATGGCTCTTTAAAAAATGAAGCAGGTGTTGATTGGTTCGCATTCCAAGAATCGCTCGGTAAGATGGGCTATATGGGCATTATAGATATTGAAGGGCCAACAGGCGGAAAACAAGTTGAAGCCGCAGATACCATGTTTGAACAGGGTGCAGAAGGCAAAAAGGGCAAGTCTTTCTTATATTTAGGATTGATTGGTCTTGGACTCATCGCTCTTGTAAAATCGGGACTCCTTCCTTCCGATAAATTAACCATTGATGGATTCGGCGCAGACTTTGAAACGCCACATCATTGGAATCGGTGAAATGGATGGAAAATAAACTCATCGGAGATTATATTGCTTCGGGACATTGTGGTTCTGCATTTGATGTAGTAGGACACCCCGACAAAGTTATTAAAATAGTCCGGCTAATGGATTATAAATCTCCAATAGATGAAGAAATTGGTTTAGAGATTGGAGACTATCAAAAAAGTCGTGCCTATAAAGAATGGAAAGGTGGTATTGCTTTGAATGAATTTCAAGCAGTTTTGTTCAATATGATAAATGAAAAAAATATAAATGGTGATGAGGATGATATAAGCCCTCATTTGCCCAAACTGTATGGGTTTATTACCGGCGAGATGGAGCAATATTTAATTGATGAACTTATAAATTCATACGATAAATATAAGTGGAGTGCTTCTAAGATGAGTGAAATGTTAAGAAATTTTAAAATAAGAAAGGGTGATATTCCGGGAACAAGAATAGGCTTGTGGATTATGGAACGGGTTGAAAAGGCTGATGGAGACTCCAAAGATTTTGGCGATACAATAGCGGCAAAGAATCAAATTGCTCATTTAAATAAATGGTTTTTAGAACATAATTTTATTGTTCGTGATACCCGTAATGAAGGGAATTGGGGATTTCGTGGAGATACAGTAGTTTGGTTTGACCCCGGCGTTGCACCATTTCCAATATCATCCGATTGGGCTTATGAGGGATATGATGACCATATGGAGCCATCTCAAAGGGAAATTAAATTAAGTAATGTTTATAGTGGGTTTGCGGAATCATTTGGAAAGGGGGAACTTTCAGTTTATCGGGATGCAATTGCTGATGAAAGTTTTGAAGATAGATGGTGGCAAGCCGAAGATGAACAAAACATCATTCAATTTTTAGCAGAATCCGAAATCGTCGGAGATTATATGAAATCGGGCGTAGGGGGTTCCGTTTTTGCCATTAACAATAATAAAGTTTTAAAAATTGTTCGTTTAGATAAAACCTTTTATGACCAACCACTTAACGACGACCAATCCGAATTCATGGAAGAAGTGTATCTTGATAAATTAAAGGGTATTGAGAGTCCTTCGGAGATGGTTAAAATTGAACATTATAATAAAGGAACTGCAACCGAAGAAATGGTTGAGATTATAAATGCTAAAGTCGGAACTAATAGAAGCAACAAAATTAAAAAGGGCGAACCGATTGCTTTATGGATAATGGAGTATGTTCCTACTATTGGAAATGGAACATTAACTATTGAAGAACAAGAACAAGGGGAATCAAACTTAGAAGAATGGGGCGAGGACAAGGGTTGGTTGTTTAGTGATTTGCATGACGAAAACTATGGGCAAAGAGCCGATGGGTCTTATGTTGCTTTTGATATGTGGCCGAAGAAGCAATATTATAGTGGCACACATAATTACTAAATTTTAAAATCTGTTAAATTATCACCATCTAATATATAATCAAACCACTCAAGCGGAATATTATCAACATCTGCTTCACTTGCATCGTGTCTATTATCCCAATGAGGTTTCCAATCCGTATATGTTTTCTGTAATCTTTCTTTTTGTAATGATTCAGTAATTTCAAGTTTTATTAAAGTCCACCCATTATCTTTTAACTTTTTAACTTCATTTTTAAAACGAACATCATCAACCACAACCACTCCTACATTATCTTTTTGCCAATCATCTGCTGATTGAATTAAATAATCTAACCAAACATCTGCTCTTATTTCACGCATCTTCATACCAATTTTTTGAAGAAGTGGTCTATCTTTGCCATCCATAAAAAATAATTCAACCCCAATATCTTTTACTTTTTTAGCCAATGATAGAACTGTCCCTTCATCATCGTTTTGATTAATTATACTATTAGCAAGGGTTGTTTTGCCGCTTGCCATTTTTCCACAGATTGCTATTTTCATATTGTTCACCTTTTATACCGATTGTTTAGAATAGACATTGATATATACGCAGGTAATAATTTAGCCAACGGATAATTAAACCCTCGCTCAAAGTGAAACCAAAATGCAGGGTCAATAATATATGTATCGCCCTTATCCGTTTCACTACGGACACATCTCCCACACATTTGAGCCAATTCAACAGCCGTCATTAAAGCATACCATTTAGGCTCATTTTCTGCCTTTGTCTTAACTTGAATATCTCCAAGTGGGCCAAATGGCACTTTAGGAATAATAGTAAAGTCAATCATTTTTCCATCAAATCCTTGATTCGCATAAGTGGATATTAAAATTTCATTACTTTTTTCAGTTTCAAATTCTTTAAAAACTATATTCCTCTCTTTAGGCATCTTAGAATGTTGTCTTATTCGTGCATGAACAAGAGGATGGTGTAATTCTAAGGACTCAACCACTCCTACTTCAATAGCATCAGTGAATGGTAGTATAAGTCCTTTTGAATCGGGATATTTATTGGCTATTTCGGCTATGGCCAAAGCAGTTTTTTTGAATGATTCAAAACCTTTGTCCTTTCGTGAAAGTTTCCCCCCTTTTATCGCAGTAAAAATTGGCCTATTTGATTCTTTAAATGGAGAATAATTTACTCTAATATAGCAAGTGTTTTCCGGCACTAATCCTAATTCTGTTCCAAATGTATTATAATCTAAAATTGTCCCCGATAAGAAAATTCTTCGTTCTCCAACATTAAGCAATAAATCGTGTGCATATTGTGAAACATCAAGGGGCTTAAATGAAATCCATGTAGGATATTGATTCTTTTCATCCACTTGATACACCCAATTCTCCCAAGACACCGAGATAGATTCAAGTAATCCCATTAATTTTAAAGCGAAATTATTAGCAAACGCTAATCCTCTTGAATCATATTTAGTATGTGTGTCTTTATCTTTTATTTTCCTTTTTATTTCTGTATGGAGTGCGAAAAGATACCGCCCAAGTAATTGAAGCCCTGCCTTACGAACCTCTTGTGATGTATTTAGCCCCACCGATGGTATTTTGGGAATACCAAAACAAGGAGATGCGTCTTTTGAATCATAAACCTTAGTGATAACTTCTCTTTGCTTCGCCATTTTATCCTTTTTAGTATGATTTGTAGTGTTTTTGACTTCACTTAAAGTTGGCACACGAAATATTTTCTCTAATGACCTTTGAGATACAGTTAATGAATAAAAACTCATCATATTATTTGCCAATTGGTGTGCTTCATCAACAATAAGTAATGGTCGTTTTTTAATAACTTTTCCGCTTTTATTCATCGCCATCATATAAGCCGTATTACCTACGAAATACATTGAGTTTTGTGCTTTGGTCAATGCCCCGAAATAACTACATAAAGAATCGGCATCAACGCCGAAATCCCAATCGCCCGTAGGAGATACAGGATTTTTCTTAGTGCATTTGAATCCTTCTGCGAATTTACAAGGTGCGAGTGCCGCCGAACATGATTCGGGTGATGATGTGCCAATGTCATCTAATGCTTTTTGTGCTTCGTCTGCATTATCTAAACCGGGTTCAACATCAAGTAAGCAATCATAATTACCACGCCCCATAATAGTTTTCATATAGGGCATTTCTTTAAGATATTGCGCTTGTAATCCTTTAAGGTGCGTAACGATATATGCAGGAGTCGCATATGCTTGAGGAATGGTCTTAGCAATAGCCGATTTTCCACTACCCGTAGGACATTCAACAACAATATTCTCATACCCATTATCAATTGCAGTAGTAATTGCATCCATAACTTGTTTTTGAATTGGTCTTAATGGGTGAAAGGGTGTATTTTCGGATAGTTTATCCCATTCATCCGAATAAGCGGTGTCCGATTCAATATCCGTTTCCTCATATCCAAGCCCCTCAATTACAGGTTTCCAATTGCGATTTCCCAATTCTCCCATATCTGTCTCTTTTCCAATAGAATCAAGTAAAGGAATCCACTGATTTAAATTAAAATCATCCAAATTATCTAAATCTTCTTTCGTAATTTTTCCAATTGGATTTTTAAATTTTGTATTGAAAATTATCTCCTCGCCATCTATCTCAATATTTAGTTTCTTTTGCTCACAAAATGTGCGTAGTCTTCCAATCCGATTACTTGTTTCGGGGAATGCTCCTTTGAAATCCTTTTTCTTGAAATCATATTCCAATCCATGTTTATCCAACAAGTCTCTTCTATGGGTGAAAGTTTTTCCAAAGACTCTAATTGTTATAAAGCCCATAAGCAAGCATTCTAATAACACCTATATGAAGGAAAATAAACAACATTAAATACATGAAGCACCAAATATACCTTATGCAGTTATACACATCAGCCGCAAATATACCACATCCCGATAAAGCGCATCGTGGCGGCGAGGATGGTTTCTTCTTATCCACTCCTGCTAATTCAGCAGTTGGTATTGCAGATGGAGTAGGCGGATGGGCAAATCAAAACATTAATCCGAAACTATTTGCTGATGATTTGATGGAATATACTAAACAATCAATTGAATCCGGTGTGCGGAAACCCGTTATTGCATTAGATGAAGCATATAATATGGTTGAACAAACAGGTTCATGCACCGCAGTTGTAGGAATTATGGAACGG
>Ga0307986_10000582_pt1 | contig 26879 bp, 30 predicted proteins | sample EllFjometageno82_FD_203170 | JGI IMG/M metagenome (GOLD analysis project Ga0307986, IMG submission 203170) | Marine microbial communities from Ellis Fjord, Antarctic Ocean - #82 | ecosystem: Environmental > Aquatic > Marine > Unclassified | place: Southern Ocean | collected 2014-10-09 | reverse complement strand
ACTTCTATAACTACTGCGCCTCCTGCTCTTCCAACGGCTTGCATGCCCATTGAGCCAAATAGATAAGGCAACATTCCACCAACAAGTAATCCCACAACAACAAAAGGATTAGATAAATCAAACGTAACGTTTATGCCCTCAAGTGCAGAACCTTTGACTGTAGAAAAAAACTTTATATCTTCAGTGTAGGCTGCGAATAAAACTAAAGCACCTAACCCAGCCGAACCTATTGCGTAGCCTTTAGTAACAGCTTTAGTTGTATTGCCGACAGCATCTAATGCATCAGTTGTTTTTCTCACATTTTTTGGAAGTTTAGCCATTTCCGCAATTCCTCCTGCATTGTCAGTTACAGGACCGTAGGCATCTAATGCAACAACCATTCCAGTCAAAGCAAGCATTGAAGTTACCGCAATTGCTATACCAAATAATCCAGCTAGATGATTAGTAAATAAAATTCCAACAACTATAATTAAAGCAGGTATAGCTGTAGCCTCCATCGATACGGCTAATCCTTGAATTACATTAGTTCCATGTCCAGTTGTTGAGGATTGTGCAACACTTCTTACAGGTCTATAATTTGTGCCTGTATAATATTCTGTAATCCAAATTAATAATCCAGTTATAACTAACCCGGCAACACCACACATATATAAACTAAAACCGGTAAAAATTTTACCGTCATTATTATAGACACTGTCCATACCTACAATTGAATTAGTGACTGGGTATAAAATAAGAAGTGACAAAACAGCGGTTACAACAAAACCTTTATATAACGCTCCCATTATGTTTTTACTTTTACCTAGTTTAACAAACCAAGTTCCCACTATTGAAGTAATTATACAGGATCCCCCTATCGCTAAAGGATAAACCATCATGTTTGCATCGTTAGTAAAGAAAATTGATGATAAAACCATTGTAGCTACTATTGTAACAGCATAAGTCTCAAATAAATCTGCTGCCATACCTGCACAGTCACCTACGTTATCACCGACATTGTCAGCTATAACAGCAGGGTTTCTTGGGTCATCTTCTGGAATCCCAGCCTCTATTTTTCCAACTAAATCCGCGCCAACGTCAGCTCCCTTTGTAAATATTCCACCACCTAATCTTGCAAAAATAGATATAAGAGATGCTCCAAATCCAAGTGCAACTAGAGCATTAATAATTTCTCTATCATCAACATTTAGATTAATTAAAATTATGTAGTAGATTGTAATAGATAACAATGCCAAGCCAGCAACTAACAAACCAGTAACAGCTCCAGATTTAAAAGCAATTGTCAAACCTGCTTGCAAACTTTTTCTTGAGGCTTCAGCAGTTCTTACGTTTGCCTTCACAGAAATTAACATACCAACATAACCAGCAACACCAGAAAGAAAAGCTCCAATAAAATAACCAAAACCAACCAACACATTAAATAAGTAACTTACAATTATAAGAACAATAAAGCCTACTATGGCAATAGTTTTGTACTGTCTGTTTAGGTATGCTTTAGCACCTATTTGAATAGCTTCTGCGATTTCTTGCATTTTAGCATTTCCAGGACTTGCAGATAAAATTTGTCCTGAAAGAATGTAGCTGTAACCAATAGCTAAAATCCCTGTAAAAACAATCAGATAAAGTAGTTCTAAAGAAGTATTCATAAGTATTAAAGACGATAAATGCCAAAAAAAAACTTAAAAGGCAAGTTAATCTTTAACTAAAATGTATGAATATATCCAGCTTTAAGATTAGAAAGATTGGTAATATTACCACCAATACTCATATTAACATTGATGCCAGGACATATTTTACCCAATAATGTTACTTTAGTATTAGTTTTTTTAGAAATTTCCTTTATAAAATTTCTATACTTTTTGTTTGCAGTAAATAAAATTTGATAATCATCACCTCTAGAGAAAATATTAATGAGCTTTATTTTTCCTATTTTACTTATTTTTTTGGTTGTAGATGAAAAAGGAATTTTTTCAAAAATTATATTTGCCCCACATTTGCTCGCAGAACAGATGTTACGTAAATCGACAATTAAACCATCTGATATATCAGTAGAAGAAGAAGCAAATTTATGAATATGTCTGGAAAAATTTACGGGTAAATTTGGCTCATTAAATTTTTTTTTATAATAATTATTTAAGTGTCCAAGTGTTATTTTTTTTAAATAAATCAACAAACCGACGTAAGAATCCCCCAATGTATTAGTTACGTAAATATCGTCTTTAATTTTAGCGCCACTTCTCAAAATAGGATTATTTGTTTTTGTACCTAAGAAAGAAATTGAAATGCTTGTTTTTGAAGATTTTATTGTATCTCCACCACCTAAAAAAACACCAAATTTTTTTGATTCTTTAGCTAATTGTTTTTGAAAATCTTTTAGCCAATTAATATTTTTATTTTTTAAAGACAATGAAAGAAAATAAGTTGTTGGAATTAATCCTTTACAATAAATATCTGAAATTGATGCCCTAAAAATTTTCCTTATAAAGTCCCTAGGCATACTTTTTTTAATAAAATGAATCCCTTCTTCAAATGTATCAGTTGTAAAGACAAGGTTGTTTTTAAAATCATAAAACACATCATCCATTAATTTCAAAGCATTTTTGTTATCGAAAGTTAATGGTCTAAGGTATTTCTTAATAAATTTATTTTCCTTGATTGTCATCTTGTATTTTTTTAGAAATTTTATCTAATATAGCATTTAAATATTTAATTTGAACTTCCTCTAAAAAAAATTCTGAGGCCTTTAAATACTCGCTAATTACAACTTTTCTAGGATTGTTATGTTTAAACATAAACTCAAAAACAGCAGCAAAAATAATAATTTTTAACAATTTATCTGTTCTCTTAAAATTAATATCATCAATCAGATGTTTGGATACAGTTTCTTCAATCAGTTCTTTTCTTTCTATCGTTCCAAGAACAACATCTTTAATAAATTTTTTATATTGATTTTTAGGAAAATCAATTACTTGATCAGGATTCATTAATGATCCATATATTTTTTGAATAACTCTTATTCTCGGACTTTTTGATTGTTTATTATTTTGCAACATTTTCTATAACTTTTATAACAGCTTCTGCTGCCTCTATTCCCTTTTTAACTCTAGCGATTGCTTGCTCTTTATTTAGACAGGTTAACACACCATTACCAATCGGTTTTTTATTCTGAATAGCCAATTGCATTAATCCATTGTTTACACTTGAAGAAATAAAATCAAAATGAGGTGTTTGTCCTTTGATAACGCAGCCTAAAGCTACAAAACCATCAAAATGATCAATATTTTTTGAGATTAAAACTGGTATTTCAAATACTCCAGGTGAGGAAATTTTTTTACAATCAAAATTTGAAAGGGTTTTAACAGCATGGGTTTCCAGCTGTTTTGAAATTTCAGGATAATAATTTGCTGTTACTATTAAAATTTTTTTCATTTAATTATTTCTTGTTTTTTTATTTTTATATTGTACCCATCAAGACCAATAATTTTTTTCTTTGATCTTGTTATTAATATCATGTTTTTAACTCTTAAATCTTTAATTATTTGGGCGCCAATACCGTAATATCTTAAGGTGTTATTATTTTTAATTTTTTCTAAATTTGATTTTAAATCACTTAAATTTTGATTTTTTATCAAAATCAAAACAAAATTATTAAATTTTGATAAATAACTTAATGACTTTTTTAATAAATCATTATTGAAGTTAATTTTATTTCTAATTATAGTAGTGGATATTACTCTTACTCTTACAGGTTTATTTAATTTAAGTTTACCTTTAATGAATGCGTAGTGTTCAGAATTGTCTAATTTATTTTTATAAATCTTAACATAAAAATTGCCGAAATTTTTAATCTTTAAATTTTTATTTGTTGTATTTATAACTAATTTTTCATTTTTGAGTCTGTAGGATATTAAGTCCTCTATACTTCCTATTTTAAGATTGTGTTTTTTTGAAAATTTTAACAAATCATCTAATCTAGCCATTCTTCCATCTTCATTCATTACCTCACATATAACTGCACTTGGGTTAAGTTTTGCTAATTTAGATATATCTATAGAGGCTTCGGTGTGACCGGCACGCTCAAGGACACCACCGTTTCTTGAGACCAATGGAAACACATGTCCGGGAGAAACAATATCCTTTTTTTTAGTTTTAGAGTTAATAGCTACTTTAATTGTTTTAGCTCGATCATATGCTGATATACCAGTTGTTATACCTTTTTTTGCTTCTATTGAAACTGTAAAGGCGGTTTGCATTCGTGCTTTGTTTACAGATGACATTAAGGGTAAAGAAAGTTTATCAACTTGTTTTTTTGTTAACGCTAAACAAATCAAACCTCTTCCATGCATAGCCATAAAATTTATATTTTTTGAATTACATTTTGACCCAGGAATAATTAAATCACCTTCATTTTCTCTATTTTTATCATCAACTAGGATAAACATTTTACCTTTTTTTGCTTCACTTATAATTTCTTTTATCGAAGAAAGTTGATAGTTTTTCATTATTAATTTCCTAATTTTAATAAATATTTGCTGAAAAGATCTAATTCAATATTAACAATATCATTTTTGTTAATATTGATAAGATTAGTTAATTTTAAAGAGTGAGGTATTATATTTACTTCAAAACCATTTTTAACAATTTTAGAAATAGTCAATGACACACCATTTATTGAAATAGATGACTTGTAAACTAAAAATTTTCTATGTTTTTTTGGTATTTTAATATTCAAAATCCACGTTTTTTTACCATTTAATAGTTTAACAACTTCGCCGGTTGTATCAACATGGCCTTGAATAAAATGACCTGAAACATCTTGTCCAAAAATCATTGGCTTTTCAATATTTATATTATTACCTACTTTGATATTTTTGAAATTGGATTTATCAAGAGTTTCCCTAGAAAGAAAAAATGATAGTAATTTATTTTTAACTTTAATTAAAGTTAAACAGACACCATTGCAACTAACAGAGCTGCCTATTTCTTTTTTTTTAAACTTCATAGAAGATTTAATGTCTAAAACACAACTAGAATTAGTATATCTTTTTGATATTACCCTACCCTGTTTATAAATTATTCCATTAAACATTAGATGATAATTTCTTTGTACAAAAGATCTCCATTAAGGTTAACGTTGATTTTATTTTTTAATTTTATTTTTTTAATAAACTTATTTGAGGAATTGTTATACCCATTTTTTTTTAAATTATTTTTTGATTTGAAAATATAAATACTATTAATTAATTTAGATAAAATTAAAAAATTCATGAACTTTAAGCCAGATTCTACAAAGATTCTTGAAAAACCTAATTTATTTAAATCTATCAATAAATTTTTAAAATCATTAGAAGTATCAATTTTTTTTTTTTTAATTATTTTAATACCTTTTTTTTTTAAAAAATTTTCTTTTATTGAATTACTTGTGTTAGTAATAAGAAAAATTTTTCTCTTTTTAATTTTATAGAGTTTAATATTTTTTTTTATTTCCAGATTTCTATCTATAATAATTATGTCTGGGGATTTTATTTCGAGACCTTCAATTCTACAGTTCAAAAGAGAGTTGTCTTTATTAATTGTTCTTGATGTCGTTAGAATGGCATTATATTGAGACCTTAGCAAATGGACCCTTTTTCTTGAAAAATTATTTGTTATCCATTTTTTTTTTTTATTAATAGAAAAATAATCATTAGATATTCCAATTTTACCTTCTAAAAGTGGAAGTTTAATTTTTTTGAAAGAAGAATAGCTTTTGTAAAATAATTTATATTTTTTTTTAATTTTAATTAATTTAGCTGTAATTTTTTTTATCTTAAGTTTTTTAATTGCAATTCTTTTTGATCTTTTATCTTCATCGAAGAAAGAAAAATATACATTTTTAATTTTTTTTTTAACTATAATGCTTGTGCATGGAAGTGTTTTACCATGGTGTGAGCATGGCTCTAAAGTTGTATATAAATTAGAATTTTTAAAATTAATTTTTTTATTTAGTGCGTTTCGTTCAGCATGAGGTCTTCCGTTTAATGAAGTTCGGCCCGACGAAATAACCGAGCCATCTTTTTCAATAATACATCCAACCGACGGGTTTGTTCTAGTAGAACCAAGATTAATTTTAGCTTGTTCAAAAGCTAAATCTAAAAAGTTTGGGTTAAAACTATTTAATTTATTTTTTCTTAATGCCATCTAATTTGCCAACGTATTCCTCAAATTCTCCTACTTCTTTAAAATTTGTATATACAGACGCAAATCTTATGTAGGCAATCTTATCAAGATCTTTTAAATGATCCATTACCATTTTACCTATAACGCTAGACTGAACTTCTGATTGACCCAATTCTTCTAGAGCCCGTGAAATCTTTGAAACAAGTTTTTCTGTTGTCTCACTGTCTATGGGTCTTTTTTTTAGTGCTATAAAAAGTGATTTAGCTAATTTTTCTCTTTCAAAAGGTGACTTTCTTCCATTTTTTTTTACAACTGTAAGTTCTCTAAATTGGACACGTTCAAATGTAGTGAATCTTTGTCCGCCGCCACATGCACATACTCTTCTTCTTCTAACAGCAGTCCCGTCCTCGGTAGCTCTTGAGTCAATTACTGATGTATCTTTTTCTCTACAAAAAGGGCAAATCATTATTAGTTTTAATTATTTATTACTATATATAGGGAAAGAAGAACAGAGATCAATTACCTCTTTTTTAACTTCTTCTTCAACTTTTGAATTATTACTATTGTTTTCAGATATCCCTTTTATAACTTTTGCAATTAAATCTCCTATTAAAGTGAATTCCTTAAAGCCAAAGCCTCTGGTTGTGCATGCTGGAGTGCCCAATCTAATGCCAGATGTAATCATTGGACTTTCTGTGTCAAAAGGAATTCCATTTTTATTACAAGTTATATTGGCTCGTCCTAAGGCCTCCTCAGCGTTTTTCCCAGTCACGCCATAAGACCTAAGATCAACAAGCATTAAGTGAGTATCAGTACCTCCTGAAAAAATTTTAAAATTATTTTTAATTAAAGAATTTGATAGTGTTTGAGCGTTAGCAATTACATTTTTTGTGTACAATGTAAATTCAGGATTTAAAGCTTCTTTAAAACAAACAGCTTTCGCAGCAATTACATGCATTAAAGGACCGCCTTGAAGACCTGGAAATACAGCACTATTAAATTTTTTTATCAATTCTTCTTTATTAGTTAATATAATTCCACCACGAGGACCTCTTAATACTTTATGAGTAGTTGAGGTAACTACGTCTGCAAATTTAGTTGGGTTTGGATATGCATTTCCAGCAACTAAACCTGAAAAATGAGCCATATCAACCAGGAGATAAGCACCAACTTTATCTGCAATTTCTCTAAATTTTTTAAAGTCAATGATTCTTGAGTAGGCACTGCCACCAGCAATTATTAATTTTGGTTTATTATCAACTGCCATTTTTTCCACATGTTCATAATCAATAAGACCGTTGTCTTTTCTAACTTCGTAATGAATTGCATTAAACCACTTACCAGATTGCGCAGGTTTGGCGCCGTGAGTTAAATGTCCTCCGGAATTTAAGCTCATGCCTAAGATTGTGTCTCCAGGTTTAACTAAAGCTAAATACACAGCTCCATTGGCTTGAGCACCAGAATGAGGTTGTACATTAGCATATTTACAATCAAAAAGTTTTTTAGCTCTTTCAATTGCTAAATTTTCAGCAACATCGACATGTTCGCAGCCTCCGTAATATCTTTTACCAGAATAACCTTCGGCATATTTATTCGTCAAAATAGACCCTTGTGCTTCTAAAACTGCTCTTGAAACAATATTTTCTGAAGCTATAAGTTCTAAATGATTTTTTTGTCTATCTGTTTCTGAGTTAATAGAATTGTAAATATCCTTATCACTTTCAGAAAGGCTTGCTTCAAAAAAATTATTTAAAAATTTATTAACTTTAATTACATTGGACATAATTTATATTTTTTTAACTCTTCTTAAGTGCCTTCCGCCTTCAAATTTAGTGTTCAAAAAAATTGATATTAATTTAACAACTTCTTTTTTTTTTGTAAGTCTTGAGCCTATAGCTATTATATTAGCATCATTGTGCAATCTAGACAATCTTGTTGAAGAAGAACTATAGCAAACAGCTGCTCTAACACCTTTAATTTTATTGGCTGAAATAGCCATTCCAGTTCCGGAGCCACAAACCAGTATACCAATAATACTTTTTTTTAACTTAATTCTATTTGCTACCTTTTTGGCAAAATCAGGATAATCAACAGATTTAGAGTTATGTGGACCTAAATCAAAAACAGATACTTTGTTATTTATTAAAAATTCTTTAATATATTCTTTTAAATTAAATCCGGCATGATCAGATGCAATACATAAATTTTTAAATAAAGATTTCAAACTATTTAAAAGGATTTTCTAAAACACAGGCCACTAAATGAATACGATCTTCTTCTCCGCCGTTAAAGAAATTGTGGTATTTTGTATTATTTGTAATTGTAACAGTTCCATCAGCGGGTAAATGTTTAGCAACGTTTTCTATAACCATTAAACAACCAGGATTTGTAGTTATTGGAATATGCAATCTTGGCTCGGGATCTCTATGCCAGCTTAACGTTGACCTAGGTTCTTTTAATAATATGCGTACTCTTCCAAGTTTAAATTTTTTTTTTAAAGTTTCGTAAACTTCTTGAAAATATGTATTTTGAAACTCAGAAATAACTTCTGTGTATTTTGACTCATCAATATTAATGTCACGAGAAACTTCTTTTCCAGACGAGTCTGGTTTTGTCCAGTAAACACCTCTTATATTATGGCCTTTTATAGAATCTTCATCACCAGGTATTTGATTTAAAGGGATTGCTCCAAAATGAGCTATACCAGGTGTATCAAAGTTTCTTTTTTTTAAGATTTTTTTAAAATCTTCTTGTAATTTCTGTACGTCAAATTTAAGTCCAGGAACTTGATAAAAATCTTCAAAATTTACTTGTGTCATATTTTCTTTTTAAATTACTTTATTACTAAGATATAATATTATATTTGTCGCATCATATAAAATTTTATAAGCTATAGAAATGAAAATATTAGGTAGTTATCCAAAAACAAGATTGAGAAGAGTTCGCAACTCCGACTGGGTACGCAGGTTAGTATCAGAAAACAGCTTATCTGTTGATGATTTAATACTTCCAATATTTGTTAGGGATGGCTTTAATAAAAAAGAAACAATAAACTCCATGCCAGGAATTTATCGTTACAGTTTAGATTTACTTCCAAGAGTAATAAAAGAAGCTACAGACTTAGGTATACCGATGGTTGCTCTTTTTCCTTACACACCTCAGTCCAAAAAAAACAAAAAAGGTACTGAAGCATTGAATAAGAATAATTTAATTTGTAAATCAATTCAAATAATTAAAAAAAAATACAATAATATTGGTGTAATGTGTGATGTTGCACTAGATCCATATACTGACCATGGACACGACGGAATAATTAAAAATGGCTATATAGATAACGATGAAACTATTGAGATTTTAACTAAACAATCACTGTTACAAGCAAGTATGGGTTGTGATGTAATTGCTCCCTCAGATATGATGGACGGCAGAATAAAAATTATCAGAAAAGATCTTGATAAAAATAATTTTAAGAACGTAAAAGTATTATCGTATGCTGTTAAATATGCTTCAAATTTTTATGGACCTTTTAGAGATGCCGTAGGATCTAAAAATAATTTAAAAGGAGACAAGAAAACTTATCAAATGGATTACAGAAACTCATCTGAGGCATTGAGAGAAGTTGGCATGGATATAAAAGAAGGTGCTGATATAGTTATGGTTAAGCCAGGAATGCCCTATTTAGATATTATTAGAATTATTAAAGATAATTTTAAAATTCCAGTTTTTTCATATCAGGTGTCAGGAGAGTATAGCCTAATAAAACATGGGATAGAAAAAAAACTAATAAATCCCGATGCAATAATTGAGTCTTTAATATCACTTAAAAGAGCCGGATCATCGGCTATAGTTACATATTTTGCATTAGAAATAGCAAAAAAATTAAAGAAAACTAGTTAAAATAATTTTCTAAAATTACTCTTGATTTGGGGAAATTTATATTGTTAGGAAGAAAAAATTTATTTAATAGTATTGACCTTGTAAAAAATAACGATTGTTTAATGAGTTTATTATCTATTGTTGAAGGAATTTTTTTTGTTACGAATAAAGATGGAATTTTATAAGTTACACCGTCCACCTTATAGCTTATAATTAAATTTTCATTGATCTTATCTGTATTTAGATTTTTTAAATTAGGATCAAAACCTAATTCTTTTACCAAATTTAATTCCCAGAAAGCGTATAAAAGAGCCCAATCTTCTCTGTTAAAGTGATTAAGTAAATCTGACAAAGATCTATAAATATTTTTGTTGGGTTGAGACTCAGGTAATAAAATATTTAAAATTGAAGAAAGTGACAATAATGCAGAGGTCTTTTTCTTATCGTCAAAATATTTGGGTGCAACTGGTTCTATTAATTCTGTTTTAAAATAACCAATTTTATTTACATTTTTAGAATTATAAAAAATAAAAATTTTATTTGAAATTTGTAGATAATTTCTTATTTTTCTAGAGTTTCCACCATATACTATGCCGCTAACTCTACCGTATTTTTCAGTAAATACATTTATAATGCTTCCATTCTCCCTAAATTTTCTTTTTGATAGTAAAAAACCCCTGTCTTCCCAATGCATAATTAAATTTTAAGGCTTTTTAGCAATTTTTTTGCAGCATTTTGTTCGGCATTTTTTTTTGAAGTGCCATTTGCTAAAAATTTTTTTGAATTAGGAATTTGAACTTCTACTTTAAATATTGGTTGGTGTTGTGGTCCATACTGTTTTTCAGTCTTATATTTTGGAAGAGTTTTGTATTTTTTAAGACTGAATTCTTGCAGTTGAGTTTTTGAGTCTATTACTGTTAAATCAGATTTTTTAATTAAATCATTCCATACTCTAAGAATAAATTTTTCAGAAACATTAATGCCTTGATCTAAAAAAATTGCTCCAATAAGAGCTTCTAAACAGTCACTTATAATTTTTTCATCTGAGCGAGTAGTATTCTTGTTTGAACTACCTAGGTACATAAATTTTTTAATATTTAGTTCCTTAGCTATTTTTGCACATATTTTTTTATTTACTAAATTTGCGAATTTTTTGTCTATTTCTCCTTCTTTTGAGTTAGGATAATTTTTCAATAATGTTTTAGATAAAATCAAACCGATTACTCTATCGCCCAAGAACTCTAATTTTTCATTATTTAACTCATTATTATAACTTTTATGAACTAAGCTTTGTTTGAGTAAATTAATGTCATTAAACTTAATTTTTATTAATGTTTCTAATTCTATTAATTGATCTTTCATAATATTTTAAATAAACGTTTTAACCTAAAGGAATTGTGGAGATTGAAAATATTAAGCATACTCCCATTTATCGTATCGTTTGAAAAAAAGATTATTTGAGCCTTACCTACTAAATTAATATCTTTTACAAAGCCAACACTCGACAAATACCTGCTATCCTTTGAGCAATCTCTATTATCACCCAAAAAAAAATAGTTATTTTTTGGAACGGTGAAGACATCAGAGTTTTGGTAAGATCCTTCTTTTTTATAAACAGCAATATATTTAGACCCATTTGGCAAAATTTCTTCGTAAGCATTTACTTCTATATTTGAGGAACCACATCTAATTTCATAATTTGTCGAAACAAGTTTTCTAATTATATAATTTTCATTAATTTTAACTTTTCCATTAATAAATTGTATTTTATCTCCGGGTAAACCAATTAATCTCTTAATATAATCAGTTCTGTTATCAGCGGGCGTTTTAAATACAACAAGATCTCCATAGTTCGGTGCCGTTGCTAAAACCCTTCTATTATATATTGGTGGGCTAAAAGGTAGAGAATGTTTACTGTATCCATATGATAATTTAGATACAAAAATTCTATCACCTACCAATAAAGTTGGTTCCATAGATGAAGAAGGAATATAAAAAGGTTGAATTAAAAAAGATCGAATTATTACAGCTATAACCAATGCGTAAAATAAAGTTTTAATATTATCTATTAATAAATCTAAAATTATATTTTTTTTCATGTTAAAATAATTACTGTTGCTATAGCGTAAGACTCTTCATCAGAAATAGTTAAAAATGTATTAAATTTATTTTTTTTTAGAATTCGCTTTACAATTTTTAATGAATTTCCTGTAACTTTTAAAAAAGGTTTCCCGAGTTTATTATTGTCTACAGATATTTCATTAAATTTCATTTTTTTTGAAAGCCCCGTACCTAGTGCTTTAAAAAAAGCTTCTTTGGCTGCAAAACGTTTCGCGTAACAGGCAGATCTTAATTTTTTTTTATCACAATTTAATATTTCTTTAATAGAAAAAATTCTTGATTTAAATAATCTATTTTTTGATAAAATTTTATCCAGACGTTTTATTTTTACAATATCGTTACCTATGCCGTAAATATTCATTTTTTTAATATACCTTTAAATTTATTTATGGTTTTAGCTAATCCTAAAAAAATTGACTCACCTACTAAATAATGACCGATATTTAGTTCTGAAATATTTTTAATTTTAGAAATTATTCTAGCCGATATAAAAGTTAACCCGTGACCAGCGTGAACTTCTAATCCAAGTTGATGGGCAATTTTTACCGCTTTTTTTATTTTACTTAATTCTTTCTCATATGGTTTGCTTTTATTTATTAAATTACAAATCTTTCCGGTGTGTAATTCAATACAATCGCTATTCAATTTTTTTGCAATCCATATGTCTCTCGTATTGGGCTCAATGAACAAACTAACTCTTATTCCACTATTTTTTAATTTTTCGATAGTTTTTTTTAATTGGTTTTTGTTGTAGTTAAGATTTAAACCGCCTTCTGTAGTGATTTCTTTTCTTTTTTCAGGAACAATACAAACAAATTCAGGTTTATTTCTTATAGCTATTTTAAGCATTTCATTGGTGCAAGCAATTTCTAGATTTAAAGGAATTTTTAATTTTTTTTTAATTAATTTTAAATCATCGTCATTTATGTGTCTTCTATCCTCTCTTAAATGTACCGTAATTGAGTCAGCTCCATTTTTTTCTGATAATAAAGCAGCTCTTAAAGGGCTTGGATAATTCTCACCCCTGGCATTTCTTACTGTAGCAACGTGGTCTATATTAACACCAAGTCTCATTCTAGCCATTAAATTCCCCTGCTACCAGGTTTAACTGCTTTTAGTTTTTTTAAATTATCAGGTAAAGAATCTTTTTCAAATGTCGGTATATTAATTTCTAATTGTGAAACTATTTTTTTTTTTAGTTTAGATTTTCCATTGGATCTATCAATAATACATCCGAAACCCACTACTTCAGAGTTTGAGGCCGTTACTAACTCAGAGCATTCTAGGCTTGATTTTCCTGTTGTGATAACATCCTCCATTATTAGCACTTTAGAATCTTTAGGTATTTTAAAGTCTCTTCTTAAAGAAAAAACACTATTGACTCTCTCAGAAAAGATAGTTTCTAGATTAAGCAACCTACCAATTTCATAACCAATAATAATTCCACCCATTGCTGGAGAGAGTATTAAATCTATTTTTGGAAATTCTTTATGTATTTTTTCAGAGAGAGAGGAGCAAATTAATTTAGCTTTATCAGGTTTACTTAGTAATTGAGCACACTGAACATATTGAGGACTGTGCAATCCAGAAGATAAAATAAAATGACCCTCTATAAGAGCATTAGTATCTTTTAAGATTTTCAATGATTCTTTGTATGAAAGCATTTTTTTTCTGTTTATGGCGAATTATTTTAAAATTATATTCTTTTTGTTTAATTTGACTTATCAAGTTTGTAAAGTTTTTTAAATCTTTTATTTGTAGGTCAAATGAAAACTGTAGATAGTCTTTCTTTTTATCAACTAACTCAACATTTATAATGTTGCTTTGATTGAGACCAATTAAAGTACTAATTTCTCCCAGCACACCCGGCTTATGAGGCAAATCAATAACTAGTGTGCTACTATATTTCTTAATTTTTTCATTTTTATTATCAGAAAGTTTATCTTGCCAATATCTTCTAATAGAAGCTCTAGCTTTACCCGTTTGAGATGAAGATATCCAATGTAAAGAAGGTGAGGCTTTCTTAGAACTAATTATTTGTACCATGTCACCATTTTTAATTTTTGTTTGCAAAGTGGACTCTCTACCATTTATATAACAACCGATAGCGGTATCTCCAATTTTAGTATGTACAGCATATGCAAAATCTATTGACGTGGCAGATTTTGGTAATTTTATTACAGCTCCTTTTGGCGTAAAACAAAAAACATTGTCTTGAAACATTTGTAACTTTGTAAACTCATAATAATGTTCCGGATTGTTTCCAGCTTCTATTATTTCAACTAAATCTCTAAGCCAATCATATTCTCTCCAAGATAAATCAGAAAATTTTTCAGACGATTTGTATTGCCAGTGAGATGCTATACCTCTTTCAGCAAATTCATGCATTTGATGTGTTCTTATTTGAATTTCAATTCTTTGTTTTTTGGGTCCTATAATGGATGTGTGTATTGATTTATACTTGTTTATTTTTGGCGTAGAAATGTAGTCTTTAAACTTTCCAGGTATTGTTGAATATTTACTATGAAAAACTCCTAGAGTTTTATAACAATCATCAATATTATTTACTAAAATTCTAAAACCTACAATATCAGTTAATAGCTCTAAAGAAATTTTTTTACTCTGGATTTTTCTCCAAATAGAAAAAGGAGTTTTTTCTCTACCGGCAATTGTTGCTTCAATATCTTTTTGTTTTAATAGGCTAATTAACTCTGAAGAAATTGAATTAAAATTATTTTCTTTGTTATTTTTGATAAATTTCAATCTTTCTAAAATTAAATTTCTTGCTTTTGGGTTTAAAACTGAAAAAGACAAATCTTCTAACTCATCTCTAATACGATTCATACCCATTCTATCTGCTAATGGGGCATAAACCTCCATAGTTTCTTTAGCTATACGAAGTTTTTTGTCTTCTGAATCAAAAGCTTTTATCGTACGCATGTTATGAAGTCTGTCTGCTATCTTAACTAATAAAACTCTAATGTCTTTTGAGGTAGCTAAAATTAGTTTTCTAAAATTTTCAGCTTTCGAATTTTCTACAATTTTATCTTCTAACGCAGAAATTTTAGTGACTCCGTCTACTAAGTCTGCAACTTCTTTTCCAAATTCTTTTAAAACTATTTCGTATGTTGCTTTTGTATCTTCAATTGTGTCATGCAACAAACCTGTAACTATAGTAGCGCTGTCTAACTTTAATTCAGTTAAAATATCAGCAACAGCAACTGGGTGAATTACATAAGGATCACCTGATTTTCTAATTTGATTTTTATGAGCCTTTACAGCAAATTCATAAGCTTTTGATAAAGTAGTGTGATTTAAAAATTTATTATAAGACTTTACTTTGTTTATAAGCTCATCATTATTAATCATTTGATAAATATACCACTTTAGATCTTTTTTGTAATCTCATTCCTCAATTTTAAATTCATTTTTTTAATTAAAAAGTCAATTTTTTGGTTGTTTATTGGGTGCGTCCAATTTGGATTAATTTCATTTAAAGGAAAAAGAACAAAGTTTCTTTGAGTGAGTCTAGGATGTGGTAAAATCAATTTCTTTGTATTTACTTTTTTTGACTTAAAATCAATTATATCTATATCGCATGTTCTGGGGCTATTTTTTAAGGACCTAATTCTTCCCATAAATTTTTCTACTTTTAGAGCAGCATCTAATAAATCTAATGCTGTTCCTGAAAATTTAATCTTGGCGACTATATTAATAAAATTAGGAAATTTTTTATTAGGATATGACGGAGTCTTATAAAAATTTGATATTTTTAAAAATACAATTTTTTTTTTTCTTAATAAAGAAATAGTTTTTTTAATATTTATAAATTTATTTCCAAATCTAGATTTTAGATTTGAACCTATCGCTATATATATCATTTATTATTTCTATTTAATACTCTGGCTTTTTCTCTATTCCAGTCTCGTTTCTTTTTTGTTTCTCTTTTATCAAATAATTTTTTTCCTTTAGCTACTGCCAATTGTATTTTAGCTTTTCCTTTTAAAAAATAGAGTTTTGTAGGGACAATAGTTAATCCTTCTTGATTAATTTTTCCAATTAATTTATTTATTTCTTTTCTTTTTAATAGAAGTTTTCTTTCACCTTTAGGATCATGATTGTTATAACTAGATTGTCTATGTAAAGGAATATGAGAATTTATTAAAAATATTTCACCTCCTTTATCTACAGCGTAAGAATCTGCAATACTAGCTTTGCCATCACGTAAAGATTTAACCTCAGATCCTCTTAAAGAAATTCCCGCCTCAATTACATCGTAAAAAAAATAATTAAAACTTGCTTTTCTATTTAAACATATAATTTTTTGTCCGGGTACTTGTTTTAATTTCATTAAAGAAGTTTTGCTAATTTTAATGATTCTTTGACAACTATTTTTGTTTCATCTTTTAAATTAACTAAAGGTAACCTAACATCATCGGGTGCTAAATCTAAGAGAGAAGCAGCATATTTTACTGGCGAAGGATTGCTTTCTATAAAAAGCGCTTTATGTAAAGGCGTAAGCAACAAATTAATTTCTTCAGCTCTTGAAATTAAATTTTCATTTTTTGAACTTAAAATATTTTGAAATTCAGAGCAAAGTTTAGCTGCAACATTTGCAGTAACGCTGATACACCCTACTCCTCCTCGTTTGCTAAATTCTAGGGCATTGTTATCTTCTCCAGTTAATTGTACAAAATCTTTACCCATTGCTTTTAATTGCTGATCAACTCTACTTAGGTCCCCTGTAGCATCTTTGACGCCAATTATATTTTTTAATTCGTACAAACGGGCCATAGTTTCAACAGACATGTCGATTACAGATCTAGAGGGTATATTGTAAATAATTATTGGTATTCCAACATTGTCATTAATCTTTTTGTAATGTTGATACAAACCCTCTTGAGTTGGTTTGTTGTAGTATGGAGTAACAATCAATAAACCGTCCGCACCTGCTTTTTCAGCATATTTTGATAGTTCAATAGCTTCAGATGTAGAATTAGATCCAGTTCCAGCAATAACGGGAATTTTTCCCTTACATTCTTTCACTGATATCTCGATAACTTTTTTATGTTCTTCGTGAGATAAAGTTGGTGATTCGCCAGTTGTACCGGCAGGGACTACCCCACTTGTTCCGTTTACAAGGTGATAATTTAACAATTTAATGTAGTTTTCCTCATTTAAGATCTCGTTCTTAAACGGTGTGATTAAAGCTACAATTGATCCTTTAAACATAAAATAATATAAGATAATAATTTTTTTAAGTCATTAAACTTTATGCTTTATCGATTAATTAGTCTAGTATTTTTATTTATTGTAATCAACTTTACAATGACATCTTCAGCAGATGATGCTAATTTTATATATCCAAAAAACAAACCTTCTGTATTTAAAAAAATTAAAACTCAATCTTTAGTATTAAAAAAGCCTATATTACCGGCAAATAAGCCCTCTAACAAAAAACCAGAAGTTACTAGCGAGAATCTAAAAGTAATAGAAAAAAAGACCTTAGAATCTAAAAAGATTACAGAGGTAAAATCAAAAAAAATAATTAGAACTTCGAATTTATTTGTTTACCCAAAAAAGAAACCTGCGGTATACAAAAAAACAACAGATACAAAAAAAGTTTCTACTATTTTAAAACAAAAAGATTTTGATAAAGCTAAAGAAGTATTTAATTTAATAAATGATGGAAAATGGATAAGTGCTATCAAATTATCTGACAAAGTTTCAGATAATGATTTTAAAAAACTGGTTAAATGGTTGTACTTAAAGCAGCCCGGAAATAGAGCTACTTTCAATGACTACAAAAATTTCATCCAATACAATCAGGAATACCCTAGAATCAGTCGTTTGAGATATTTAGCAGAACACAAAATTATATTAAATAATTCTACTCCAAAGTCTATTGCTAATTGGTTTGAGTTAAACCCTCCCCTAAGTGGTACTGGTAAAATTAAATTAGCAGAAGCATTTTTTTTATTAAAAAAAGAATCTGAAGCAATAAGTTTATTAAAGTCTGGGTGGGAAACAGCAGATCTAAGTAAAAATGATTTAAGATATTACAGGAACAAGTTCAGAAAATTTTTAAATGAAGATGATCATATTAAAAGAGCCGACTATTTAGCGTGGAATAATAAATATTGGGATCTAAAAAGAATGTTGAGATATCTTCCTAAAGACGAAAGAGCTTTATACAATGCCAGACAGATATTGATGAGTAATTCATATGGTGTTGATAAATCAATATCCGACGTCCCTAATCATTTAAAAAATAATATTGGGCTTCAATATGATAGATTGAAATGGAGAAATAGAAGAGGAAGATTAGAACAATCGATAGAAATTTTATTTAAAAATAGTAACAAATCAGAACAGGACTTGGTAAGGGGAGATTTGTGGTGGAAACAAAGAGAAAGTATAGTCAGAACTTTAGTTTATAAAAAAAGATACAAAACAGCTTATAAAGTTTCTAGTGAACATTCGTTATCAACTGGACCAGAATATGCTGAGGCAGAGTGGCTCTCAGGATGGATAGCCCTAACTTTTTTACAATCAGGAGAGTACGCGGTAAATCATTTTCAAAATTTTTATAGCAACGTAGGTTATCCAATAAGTTTAGGAAGAGGTGCTTACTGGCTAGGTCAGGCGTATAAAAGTTTTGGTGATACAAAAAATGCAGAGATATATTTTAATGAAGGGTCTAAATATTTAACTACTTTTTATGGCCAGCTGTCTTTTAATGAAATTAACCCAGGGAGTAAATTTACATTAAAAGATGATTCTAGCTATAGTGAGGAATATGAAAAAAAATTTCAAAAAAACAAACTAATTAATCATGTTATTTTACTAAAAGAACTAGATAGAACAAAATTTAGTAAAGATATAATTAAACATTTAGCTACATTGAATATAGGTGAAGGAAGTGAGATTCTAGCTGCAAAACTCGCTTCACAAATAGAAAGATATGATTATGCAATTCAAATATCTAAAAAAGCTTCGTATGAAAAAAGATTTTTTAATGAATATAATTACCCAATAATAAATACACCGCGAATTATTAATAAAAAACAAATGCCGCCACCCGAATTAGTGCTGGCTGTTATAAGACAAGAAAGTGAGTTTGACAGAAAAGCAAATAGTTACGTTGGTGCAAAAGGAATGATGCAGCTCATGAAATATACTGCAAAACTTACAGCAAAGCAGGCAAAGTTACCTTATAGCATTAGTGGTTTAACTAAAAATCCCGAATATAATATCAAACTTGGCTCATATTATTTAAACAACTTACTGAACAATTATGGTCAAGTTTATCCATTTGCAATAGCAGCCTACAATGCAGGACCTAATAGGGTAAAGACTTGGAACAGAATAAATGGAGACCCAAGAACAAAAAGTATAAACTATGTTAATTGGATTGAATTAATTAGATTTAAAGAAACAAGGAACTACGTACAGAGAGTTTTGGAAAATGTTAATGTGTATAGATATATGTTAAATAAATCACCCGTCGAAGTAAATAACTTTTTTATAAAATAATCTCATTTACCTGTTCAATTTTCTGTTTAGAAACTTTGTTTATAAAAAAATTCTTATTTCTTTTCATATTATTTGTTAATCTAAAATTAGTTTTTAAAAAATTAATTGGATTTTTTAAATACTTAAATTTTTCATTTTTAAAAACTTTTAACCACAGTTTTTTAAATACATGCAAATCATTTTCATTTATCACATTTTTTTTAGAATTAATATTAGGTAACAAGATAAATGATATTAAAAAATAGCATAAGTCATAACCCCATAAATTATTTTTATTAAAGTTTTCCCAGTCTATAATTTTAATTTCATCTCCATCAAAAATAATGTTTGAAAAAGTTAGATCTCCGTGAGATGGAACCTTATAATTTTTTGGCCATATATTTAAGTAATAATCTATAACAAGGTTAGCTCTGTATTCATATTGCCAAGAGTTTTTCCAAAATTTTTGCTGTACCCCTTTTATAGGAAGTATTTCTATATAATTATTTTTTGTTTTTAGAATATTTATAAAATTCTTTTTTTTTACTTTTAATTGTTTATTATACCATCTTATTCCAGCAACCTCTCTAGACAAATAATTTTTGGAATTTTTATTGATAAAAAATTTTCTTATTTTTTTTTGTTTTGGAAAATAAATTACACCCGTTTCTTTATCTTTATTGAGATTAAATAGAGTTGTCATAACTTTCAAAAATTAAATATTTAATTCTTTTACTGAAAAAAAATAAATAAAAGAATTGTTTTATCCAAAAATAAACATTTAAAAAAATAATCCTATTATTTAAACTACCTGGCCAATCTGGAAGAAAATTGTTGCCTTGCCAGGCATTTTCATATTCAAAAATAATAAAAAAATTTTTCTTTAAGGATTTTAAAAAGAAAGAATTTAATATAACTAAGAAAATTTTAATTATGTTTGTGTTAATAATTTTATAAGTAACAAATCTATACTTTTTTAAATTATTATTTTTAAGGTTTTTTATTTTATCTATTTGAATAAATTTTTTTTTCTTAGTTTTGTATTTATGTTGATAAGCTAAAACTTTTAAAAAATTATTAAGTATTTTTTTATTATTATTCATAATTAATGGCGGAAGAGGAGAGATTCGAACTCTCGGTAGAATATTACTCCTACGGTTAGTTAGCAACCAACTGGTTTCAACCGCTCACCCACTCTTCCATACGTTTAATTATGTATCTTTATATTTAATTATTCACTATATTCCACCAAAATTTCACCTTCTGTTACGCATATGAAAAAAAATTTATTTAAAGGCTCATTATTCACTATTGGAGCCTCTCTTTGGTGGGGTGTTATAGGAGTAATATATTTTAAATTTGTTTCTTTTGCCTCTGCTTTAGAATTGACAATACATAGAACTATTTGGACTGCTTTATTATTAGTAATTACCACTACTTATTTTTCTAAATGGAATGAATTTAATAAGATCATAAATAAGAAGGTCAATATTTTCATTTTTTTTATTACAGGACTTCTAATTTCAATCAATTGGTTTACATGGTTATATGCAGTTAAAATGGATAGGTTGCTAGACTCTGCGCTAGGTTATTACATTTTTCCTATTTTAAGTGTTTTTTTGGGAATTGTTTTTTTGAAAGAAAAATACAATAGAAATAAAATTATATCTGTTCTTTTAGTTGTTGCGGCCTTAATTTATTTAATAATTAAATTGGGTGAAATTCCTTGGGTCGGGATAACAGTAGCAGTAACATTTAGCTTATACGGATTAATCAGAAAAAAAATTAGAATTTCTACAGATATAGGCTTATTAATTGAGACGTTATTGATATCTCCAATAGCTATAGCGCTTTTCATTTTTTTAATTAACAATAATGCAAATATTTTCTCTTTAAATGAACCAACTTTATCTTTTTATTTATTCTGGGCCGGGATTATGACTCTAATACCTCTCTTCTGGTATACAAAAGGATTTGAACTTATAGGAATCGGACCAGCTAGTATGATTTTTTTCCTAACACCAACCGCACAATTTTTTCTAGGTTTGTATTATTTTAATGAGCCACTAGCCACAGATAAATTAATTTCCTTTATTCTTATTTGGGTAGCTGTAATTGTCTATCTGAATGAATTGCGTAAAGAATAAATTGATATCATTAAAAAAGGTATAATTAACGACACAGCGAATGAAATAAAAAGTAAGTTTGTTTTGATAAAAACTGAGAAATTTTCAATAGAAATTATATTACCAACTAAAATACTGCTTTGAAAATTTTGACTAGGAAAAAATAACAATCCAAAAATAAGACCACAAATTATAGAGGAAGCTGCTAGTTTTGAATTTACTTTCTCATTAAAAAAACCATAAAAAATCGTAATCACGGCAGCACAACACAACAAGTCAGCTAACAAAAATAAATATAAAATACTATAACCTTTAGATGCTAAAAGAAAAACCAATACACTTAATAATAAAATTACTAGATTAGCTTTTCCTTTAACTTCTTTTCCGCCTAAATTTTTGTTAATTTGATCGCCATTTACTATTATCAAGCTTGAGATAGCATTTATCAAAGTATCAATAGTACTTAATGTTAATGACATTGCTAATATTAAAATTCCAATAACTATTAGTGAATTTTTTTCATTTAATATTAAATCAAAAAATGCAAGATCGGGTATTACTTGAGGATTTAATGAATAAGATATTAGTCCTGAATACCCCATCCAAAAAACAATAAAAAAAATAATTATTGACGAATAAATTAAACTTGATTTTAAAGTATTGTTATTTTTTGCTGAAAATACTCTTTGCCAATTTCCCTGATGAAACAAATTTGTAGCAGCAACTGCAATAAAAAAAGTTAATCCTGCTGTGTAATTTGGTAAATAATTTTTATCAATTAAAATAGGTGTATTTTTTTTTATTAATTCATAGCTTGATAATTCAATATTACCTAAAACTATAAAAACTGAAGCTGTAACGATTAGTACAATAAAACTAAATTGATATTTGTCAGTAATAATTGAAAGTTTAAAACCACCTCTAAGTATGTAAAGTAGACAAATAACTAAAGTCACACCAGATGTTATCCATAAAGGAACTTGGGATATATAGTTCAACAAAGAAGCTATTGCCGTTACTTCAGCTATCAAAAATATGGTTAAATAAAATAATATTAAAAATAAACTTAATTTAAGTATTCCAACACCAAATCTTTTTTTAATAAATTCGGTTAATGTAAGGCCTGATGGAAATTCTTTTCTGATTTTGGGACCAAAATTATACAAAAAAAGCATTGGCGCTGCTGTACCTAAGGCATAACCAATTACAGCCCCTATTCCACCCCAGGTTGCTGCAGATGCAGGTCCAAATAAAATCCACGCTCCTAGTGCAGAGGCTGTCAAACTTGCTGTTAGTGAAAATGTATTTTCATCTCTATCTCCAACAATATAGTTTTTATTAGTAGAGATTTTCTTTGAGTGTAAATAGCCTAATCCTATAAAAAAAATTCCTACTAAAATCGTTACTGTTAGTGAAGTTTGTATTGATATGTATGTTTTTTCCATGTTTTCCTTACTGAATTACCGGTCAGGTTCATCGGGTATAATCTCAGTCGTTTGGACACCCCGTTATGTTTCTATACAGTAATTTTAGGTAGTGAGTCAAATGAAGATGTGTCTATTTGTGAAGAATGTTCTCTTCTCATTTTCCAGCTATTGTTAATTCCTGCTTGAGCTATGCTAATTGCATTTCTTCCGTATTTAGAATTCGTGAGATCGATTGCTTTCATTAATTTTTGTGACTTATTTTCCATTATTGGAGCCAGTAAATTAAATTCATTTTCACTGGATTCTGACAATTTAGATAAAACAATTCCAGCTTTTTGATAGAAGTAACCATATTTATATATTTTTTTTAATCCACTAATTGCTACTTTTATTAATTCTAAACTATTACTTGTGGCAACTGGTAGGTCAATAGTAATTGAGTTTGAATAGTATTTTCTATTTTTATCAAAAGGACTTGTCCTGATGGATACTGTTACAGATTTTGTTATTTGATCATCATTTCTAATTTTTTCAGCCGCATTTAAACAATGTGTAGTAACAGACTCTTGTAATTTGTTTAGACTCTCTACTTTTTTCCCAAAAGATCTTGATACGCAACAACTTTTTCTTTTTGTTTCATGAATTTCCAGATTTATACAAGAAACACCTCTAAGTTCCATTACTGTTTTGGCGCCTAAAACATTTGTACTTTTTTTAACCCAGCTATTAGAAATATTTTTTAATTTATAGGCTGTGTCTATTCCGTTTTTTATATATAATTTTGATAATTGTTTTCCAACACCCCAAATGTCTGAGACATGAAAATTTTTTAAACTTTCATTAATATTTTCTTTTAAATATATAACTCCTGTTTTATTTTTTTTAGCTATATTATTTGCAACTTTACTTAAAGTCTTAGTATTTGCAATGCCTACGCTTGTTGGTATGCCTGTCCATTTTAAAATTCTTTCTCTTATTTCTTTTCCATAATTCTCTAATTTTTTTTCATCTACATATGATAAATCAACAAATGCTTCATCTATAGAATAAATTTCAATTTTATCTGAAAAAGATTTTAATGTTTTCATTACTCTTCTAGAGATATCACCGTACAATGCATAATTAGAAGAAAATATATGAACTCTATTTTTTCTAACAAGCTCTTTAACTTTAAAATATGGTTCTCCCATTTTAATTCCAATTTTTTTTGCTTCTGTAGATCTTGAAATTACACACCCATCATTGTTAGAAAGAACTACGACAGGTTTACTGTTTATTTTTGGATTAAATAGTCTTTCGCACGAAACGTAAAATGAATTACAGTCTATTAATGCAATTTTATTTTTTTTACTGTTGTTTGTGTACGACATAGGTTACTACACCCCAAACTACTATTTCTGGGTTTTCTATAAGATTAATTTTATCTAATACATTTTTTGAACCTGAGGTAAGGTAACTAACTTCTTTTTCTTTAATTAGAGTTTTCACTACAAGTTCTTCGTTTACATTCGCAATTACAGTTGAAAAATTTCTTGGGTCTATGCTTTTATCTACTATTAATAGGTCTCCATCATATATCCCGACATTGGTCATAGACTTACCCTGCACCCTTATTATAAAAGTAGCTGGAGCGTTTGTTATGAGGTGTGAGTTTAAGTCTATATCATCTTCAATATAGTCTGTTGCGGGCGACGGAAAGCCAGCTCCTACCTTGTGTAAATAAAATGGTATTGTTAATTTCATAATGTTCTTGTTTTGTTCTTTATAAGCTATAAAAATAGATTTAGTCAAGTCATTAATTAGGTCAATATGCGTTTAGCAAAAATGAAAAAAAAAAGTAAATTGAGTTAATGAAAAAAATTATAACAATACTAACTATGCTAATCATCACAACATTAGCAAATGCAGAGTCTAGACTGCAGACAATACAAAAAAACGGCGAGTTAAGAGTTGGAACTACAGGTGACTGGGATCCGATGTCAATGAAAGATCCTGCTAGTAACAAGTATAAAGGGTTTGATATTGACGTAATGAATGAATTGGCAAAAGATATGGGTGTAAAAGTTAAATTCGTACCTACTGATTGGAAAACAATTGTTTCGGGCATTACAGCAAATAGATACGATCTTTCTACAAGTGTAACTAAAACTCCTAAAAGAGCTGAAGTTGCAGGTTTCACTGAAACTTACTATAAGTATGGAACAGTACCGATTGTTCTTAAAAAAAATTCAAAAAAATTCTCAACATGGAATTCTTTAAATAATAAAAACGTTACAATTGCTACTACTCTAGGAACGTCTCAAGAAGAAAAAGCCAAAGAATTCTTTCCTAAATCTAATCTAAAATCAGTTGAAGCTCCCGCAAGAGATTTTCAGGAAGTTCTTGCTGGAAGAGCCGATGGAAACATAACAAGTTCAACTGAAGCTAATAAACTTGTTGTTAAATACCCTCAACTATCAATAGTTAAAGATGGTGAAAAAAATCCAGCTTTTTTAGCCATGATGGTTCCTAAAAATGATAAAGTTTGGAACGATTATGTTACTAAATGGATTAAAGGTAAAAAAAAATCAGGTTTTTTTCAGACATTATTAACTAAATACAATCTCAAAAGCTTATAATTTAAGTTTAAATAACTTCAATTAACAAATATAATTAATTCGTGAAGTTTATAAAATATTTAGCTTTCTTTTTAATATTACAAGGATGCGGCACAGACTATGAGTGGGGTTGGTACATTTTAAGTCCTAGCAATGTTGATGGCATAACTAATCTTAAATTTTTAATTAGCGGTATAACAACTACAATTTATATTTCTGTAATTTCAATTATACTTGCTATGTTTATAGGTTTGGTAGTTGCATTACCTTCTCTTTCTAATAATAAATTTTTAAGTTATTTTAATATTACATATGTAGAAATCGTAAGAGCTGTCCCCTTACTAGTTTTAATCCTTTGGATTTATTATGGTTTGCCTATCGTATCCGGTATAAGTTTTTCACCATTTGTGTCAGGTATTATTGCACTAACAATTAGTGAAAGTGCTTTTCAAGCCGAGATATTTAGAGCTGGAATTAATTCAATTAATAAAGGCCAGCATGAAGTAGCTGATTCATTAGGAATGGATTTTTGGAAAAAGATGAGATTTGTAATTTTACCTCAAGCTATTAAAGTCGTTTTACCAGCATTAGGCAATCAATTTGTCTATGTTTTAAAAATGTCTTCATTAGTATCAATTATTGGAATAGCCGATTTAACAAGAAAAGCAAATGAGCTGGTTACTACTACTTATAGACCGTTAGAAATTTATACATTTTTGATTTTAGAATATTTAATACTTATTTTATTGGTTTCTTTTTTTGTTAGAAGATTAGAAAAAAAATTAGAAAGATAAAATATGTATATTTCAATTACTGGTTTAAAACCTAGAAATTTTTTTACAACTATAAGATTTTGGATCTTTACAATACCAGCATTTAAAGCGGCACAAAAATCTGAAGGTAATTTATTTTGTGAAGCGAAAAAAATAGACAGTTATTATCATACAATAACCGGATGGAAGAATAGAGGTATGATGATGATGTATTTAAGAGGTAAAGCTCATTCAAAAGCTATGAAAAACTTTAGTTTAATTGGTACAGGATCTACATATGGATAT
>Ga0307986_10000581_pt1 | contig 26938 bp, 31 predicted proteins | sample EllFjometageno82_FD_203170 | JGI IMG/M metagenome (GOLD analysis project Ga0307986, IMG submission 203170) | Marine microbial communities from Ellis Fjord, Antarctic Ocean - #82 | ecosystem: Environmental > Aquatic > Marine > Unclassified | place: Southern Ocean | collected 2014-10-09 | reverse complement strand
CTCTATAAAAGACCAATAGTCTGCCGTTTGGAGACCAAGAAGGAGCCTCCTGATAAAAATTCTCTGTAAGTAATCTTTCTCCGCTTCCATCTGTTCGCATAACTCCAATATAAAACTTCCCTCCTTTGACTTTAGTAAAAGCAATGAGGTCACCTCGCGGTGACCAAACTGGGGTCCCGTAAAGGCCGTCACCAAAACTTATTCTTTTAACATCAGTACCATCACTTTTCATAGTATAGATTTGCTGACGACCACTTCTGTCAGAGTTAAAACAAATATATTTTCCATCGGGAGAATATGAAGGTGATGTGTCAATTGAAGAATCTTCAGTAAGTTTTTCAACCAATCTTGATTCTAAATTCATTGTATAAATATCTGAATTACCATTTTCAGCAAAACTCATTATTATTTTTTTTCCATCAGGTGAAAATCTTGGAGCAAAAGTCATGCCAGGAAAATTTCCAACAACTTCCTGTATTCCGGTTTCTATATCCAGTAAATAAACTCTAGGCAGGTTCCTGAAATAAGAAAGATACGTCACTAACTGGTTCGTCGGACTAAATCGCGGAGTTAGAACCAGCTCATTACCCAAAGTTAAATACTTTGTGTTTTCACCATCTTGATCCATTATAGCTAGTTTTTTAACTCTCTGAGTTTTAAGTCCAGTCTCGCTAACATAAATTATTCTTGTATCAAAATAACCTGTCTCTCCTGTTAGCCTTTCATAAATTTTATCTGAGATAATGTGTGCTACTCTTCTCCAGTTAGATGGAGTTGTAGTAAAAGCAAGAGCAACCATTTCTTTATTGGCTGCCACGTCCCAAAGTCTAAACTCTATTTTAAGTTTATCGTCTTTAATTAGCAATTTTCCTGTCACTAAAGCTTGAGCTGTTATCAATCTCCAGTCTTCAAACCTGGGTTTTAAATGTGCTATGTCAGGTTTTTGAACAAATGCATCTTTATTTAACGGATTAAATAACCCAGTAGATATAAAATTTTTTTCTACAACTGAAGAAATCGAGTCACCCAGATTTTTTATTTTATTATCCTGATAGTTGTCAGATTGAGGATCAACATGTAACGGAGAGACAGCTATTGGTAAAGGATCTAAATTTCCTCTAGTAATATCAACTTCAACTAAACTATGAACGATATTAATTTTAAATAATAATATTGTTAAAATGTAAAATATTTTTTTCATTAATTGGTTAGCCCTTTAACATTTCTGTTGGATTAAAATTTAATTGAATAGTTTTCCATTTTTCATAACCTGCTTGAGGTACTCTAAGAGGCTGACAAATTCTAACTGCTCTCAATGCACTCTCTGCTAAAATTTTATAAAATTTTTGTCCTGGTTTATTCATTCTTTCGTGATCTAAGACCTCAGATTTATTTATAGTTCCGTCTTGTTTAAGTTCTAATTTAATTCTCACTAAAAGATCATCATCATAAGGTAACCCCAATGGAACTGTCCAGCATCCAAATATTTGAGCTCTCAAAGCGTCTTCTTCAGAAAGCGAAAGACCTGATGCAAAAGAATTTTTAACACTACTTTGAGTAAGTTTATTATCTTTTTTTTCAATCTTTGCACTCTCTTCTTTAGCTTTATCAATTAAAGCAGCTATTTGATTGGTATCAATAACTTCCTTTTTTTCAAATTCTGACGCTTGTCTTATCTCTGGTTTGACTTCCTTTGGGTTTTGTTTTTTTTCAATGAGTTCTTTCTTTTCGTCTTGTTCTTTAGGTAAGGGGATCCTATCTGGTTTTTCTTTGGCTTTAGCAGATGGTGGTGCTTGTTCAGAAACTACTCTTTTTTCTTCCTCTTTTACCTTCTCAAGAACTTTTCTTGCATTTGGCGCGAATGGAATATTTGTTTTGTCAGAAATTTTAATAAGTTCGACGGAAAGAATTGGTGGCAAATCTACTGGTTCTCTAATCATAAAAGGTAAGCTTAATATGGTCAGCAAAACCATGACAGCGTGAAAGGATAAAGAATAAATTAAACTTCGTGTCATTTTTCATCTAGCTTTTATATGGCTCGGAAATAAGTGCTACTTTTGAAAATCCAGCGCCTGATAAAGTTCCCATAATTTCTAAAACTCTACCATAATTTACATTTTTATCTCCACGTACATAAATTCTTGTATCAGTTCTATTTTTGGCAATTGCTAATAATTTTGGGATAATTTTTTCTGAAGAAACTTGGCTTTCTTGTATAAAAATCTCTCCTTTGGAATTAATTGTTACCGTTAAAGGTTCTTGGTCGTCAGGTAGAGAGTCTGCTGCTGATTCTGGTAGATCAACTTGAACGCCGACTGTTAGTAAAGGTGCTGTAACCATAAAAATAATTAATAAAACTAACATCACATCAACAAATGGAGTAACGTTAATTTCGCTCATTGGTTCATTCCTAGAGCGATTAAGTTTAAAAGACATGATTTATATTATAGATAAAAATCTTTTGGAAAAGTTTTCAATTCTTGCGACATATCTTCTAGAGTCGCTGTTAAATTTATTGTAAGCAACAACAGCTGGAATAGCTGCGAGCAAGCCTAAAGCAGTCGCAAATAAAGCTTCTGCAATACCAGGAGCCACGATCGCTAAACTTGTGTTTCTTGAAATAGCAATAGACTGAAAAGAATTCATTATTCCCCAAACAGTTCCAAACAGACCTATAAAGGGAGCGGTAGATCCCACTGTTGCTAAAAAAGTGAAATTTTTTTCTATTTCTTTTATTTGATCGTCGGTAGCAATTTCTAAAACTCTTTCTACTCTAGCGCTTTGTACGGCACTAGTTTTTGATTTAGTTTTTATTAGTTCGTTCATTCCTTGTCTAAATACTTTAGTTAAAGGGTCTTCAGTTTTAGCAGGTAAAGAACTGTTTAAACTCTCAGCTGATTTAGCTTTCCAGAATTTACTTTCAAATTCTGAAGTAGATAAATTAATTTTTTTAAATAATTTATATTTATCAAATATCAAAGCCCAGGAATATATTGAGCTAGACAATAAAAGTAAGATTACAAATTTGACGACAAAGTCTGCACGTATAAAAAGCTGCCATAGAGAAAAATCATTTGCCCCACCTAATCCAACAACTTGAGCTGCTATTTGTTGTTCCATGCTAGTGAAGTACTTGTAGAATGTGTCATGAATTTGACAGCTTTATTATCTTTTGTATTGGCTTAAGTTCACTTTTTCTCTTCTTTAAATCTAGTTTCGCTATAATATCTCGCAATTAATATAGCATCTGACTTGTTTACATCTTTTTTTTTGGATAATTTTTCCGCAATAGAAGGATACATTTCAATAGCTTTTGTCCTGCTGGCATCTTTGGATGAGTTAATTAATTCAAAATGTTTTTTCCATTTTGCTGGCCTGACAAAGAAAATAGGCAATCCTAAAGCCGCACAAATACCTTTGATTGCACCAAAAGTTTGACCAAAGTTGAACATACTAGTTACTCCTTGACCTGGCATTGCGTTAACTTGCTCTACAACCATTACTGTATCTTCAATATCTTTAATATTATCTTTAATTAATTGAGCTAGAAAAGCACTATTTAGTTGTCTTTTATTTTTTTTACCTTCAGCCATAACCGGCATATCAAACATTTCTTTTACTTTGTTATCTTCTAAAATTGCAATTCCTCCGCTGAGACCCGGATCTATACCAATAATTTTCATATATTAATTTATGTGAATGTTACAGTTTACAAATGTATTCTGTACATCATCGTCTTCTTCTAAGGTTTCAAGCATCTTAATAATCGCATCACTTTCTTCTTTGGAAATATCTAAATAAGTTTGTGGTCTCCACTCTATGCCAGAATAAAGAAAACTATCTATATTTTTTTCAATTTCATTTTTTATTTTATAAAAATCTTCTCTTTCTGTTAAAATTTCATGGTATTCTGAGATACTGAAACAATCTTTAGCATTAGCGTTGATTGATAGGTCAAGAATTTTTTCATCAGATATTTTATCTTTAGCTACATGTAAAATACCGCAAGAGAAAAAATAGTGTGATGTAGAGCCTGTTTCACCTAGCCTGCCACCACTTTTTTGCAAAATAGTTCTTATATTGGAAGCTGTTCTATTTTTATTATCCGTCAATGTTTCAATGATCAGTGCAACATTGTGTGGGCCAAAACCTTCATATCTTAAACTTTCATAATTTTTATTTACATCTATTTCTGATTTATTGATTGCGCGAGTAATATTTTCTTTAGGCATGTTGGCTTCTCTTGATGCTTGGATAGCGGCTCTTAGCCTTGGGTTGCTGTCGGGATCTTTTGCACCAAGTTTTGCTGCAACAGTAATTTCTCTAGACAGCTTGGCAAAGATTTTTGATCTTTCTTTGTCTTGCTTTCCTTTTTTGTGTTTAATTCCAGCCCAATGTGAATGACCTGCCATATTAATTATTTAAAACTCCTCCATGTATAAATCTTTCAATTTTATTTGCTAGGCCAGTTGAGGTGTCAGCTTCAACAATTATTCCAGAAAGGGTTGATTGGCCTACAGCAGGAAAATGTCTTTGCGCTTTAGTGTCATTTAAAAATTTCATAATTGAATTTTCTTTATTCATTCCTATCACTGAATTATAGTCTCCGCACATTCCGATATCTGTTTGATAAGCCGTTCCGCTATCTAAAATTCTTGTATCTGCTGTTGGCACATGAGTGTGAGTACCAACTACTGCTGTAGCTTTACCGTCAAAATAATGACCCATAGCCATTTTTTCACTTGTTATTTCTCCATGTAAATCAACTATTATAAAGTCAGCATTTTCTTTTAGTTTAATTTTATTCTGTAAATTTTTTGCTGCAGCAAATAAATCTTCTGTTTTTTTCATGAAAACATTGCCCATCAAATTAATAACAGCAACTTTATATTTTTTATTTTTAGTTAAAAATATTCCATATCCATTACCAGGTGATCCTGGTGCTAAATTATCGGGTCTTAATAGTCTCTCCTCTTTAGATATAAATTCTGCAGTTTCTTGTTTGTCCCAAATATGATTTCCAGAAGTTATAACATCAACACCAAGATTAAGTAATTCTTCAGCGATGTCTTTGGTTATACCCTTGCCATCTTCAGCTGCATTTTCTCCATTTATGACAGTAAAATCTATTTTCTTATCTTTAATAATTTTACTTAAATTTTCTTGTATGGCTTTTTTACCTGAATTTCCCATCAGATCTCCAAGAATTAGTATTCTCATTATCTCATACCTTTCTCGGTAAGAATATAATCTAATTTTATATCTAAATTTGACACTGGAAGTTTATTATATTTTTGAAATGAAAATGCAATACCAATTGTTATTATTTTATTTTTTTTTAAAAATTTTTTTAAAAATTTATCATAAAACCCTTTTCCATATCCTAGCCTATTATTATTACTGTCATACGCTAAAAGTGGAACTAACATGAGATCTGGTACTTGAGATTTTTTTTTCAAACACGGTTCTAACATTCCAAACTCATTTATTTTTAAAGGCTCTAGATATTGCCACTCGACAAAGTTCATTTGGTTGCTAGGTTTTGTTACGGGGAGAAGTATTTTTATTTTTTTTATTAATTGAAAAAGACCTAACACATTAACTTCATGATTTGATGGATAATAAAGTGAAAGAGTATTTACACTATTTTTTTTTTGTTTTTTTAAAAATTTTAATAAAGGGTCAAAAAAATGAGAAGAAATTTCAAAATATTTTTTTTTTCTGTTAACTAATGCTCTTTTTCTGATAACAATTTTTTGTTGCATTACTGAAGTTCAGATTTTGATTCAGTATTGTTGATAATATCCTGCAAAGATTTTGTGGTTTTATCTAATACAGACTCATACAGAGAGTTACTGTCTTCGATCATAATTTTTAGTTTATCAATTTCGACATTTAAATTATTGATTTCTATGTCTTTCTTTTCTTTGTATTGAATGGCTAAAAACTTCATTTCTGAAAATTTTTCAGAGATTGTGTCTAGTTTTTTTTTTTGTAAGTCTATTTTTTGTTTTAAATTGAAATAGTCATCTACAATTTTGATTGTTGTAATTAAAAGTAATTTATTTTCACCAATGCCGCCTAATTGATCTTTAAGCTCATTATATTTTTTATCTAAAAAACTTGTGAGTTTTTTTAAAGATTCTTCCTTCCCGTCATCACAGGAAAGTAAATAGTCTTTATTATTAAATTTAATATTTACATTTGCCATTTATCAATTTCTTCTACTAGTTCTTCTGTTTCCTGACTAAGTTCATCAATTTCTTTGCTAAATTTTTCTTGGTTTTCAGATTTTTTGTTTAATTGTTGTTCTAAACTTGCTACTTTATCTTTTAAATATTCTTGTTCTCTTAAAAGTTCACTGTGTCTTTTTTTTAGTTCATTTTTTTCATTTGAGAAATAATCTCTCTCTTTTTTCAATTTATCAGAGGTTGTGGAGTCGTGTGAATAACTTTTTGAAAGATTGCTTAATCTATCAATAAGGTTGTTTAAATTCTTTTCTTTATTTGCTAAATTATTCATTTAAATCATATTATTAATTCATAAAATTTAATCTACAAAGGTTTTATAATTTTGACTACAAATATAAATCAATTAGCAAATGCAGTGAGATTCTTGTCTATTGATGCTGTGCAAAAAGCTAATTCCGGCCATCCTGGCATGCCCATGGGAATGGCAGATGTTGCAACAGTCTTATTTAGAGATCACTTAAGGTTTAATCCTCAAAATCCAAGTTGGATCAACCGTGATCGATTTGTTTTATCGGCAGGTCATGGTTCAATGTTGCTTTATTCTTTGCTTTATCTAACTGGTTATAAAGATTTTACAATCGATGAACTTAAAAATTTTAGAAAAATGAATTCTATCTGTGCAGGACACCCAGAGTACAAAAAAAATTCTGGTATTGAAACTACGACGGGACCTCTTGGTCAGGGTTTGGGTAATGCTGTTGGTTTAGCGATAGGGGAAGAGATATATAGAAAAAAATTTAGTTCAAGTGTTGTTGATCACAAAACATATGTCATGGCTAGTGATGGAGATTTGATGGAAGGAATCAGTCATGAAGCAATGAGTTTAGCGGGACATCTAAAATTAAAAAATTTGATTGTATTTTTTGATAATAACAAAATTTCTATAGACGGACCTACCTCTTTAAGTGTTTCTGATAACTATAAAAAAAGATTTGAATCTTACGGTTGGAATTTTCTTGAAGTTGATGGTCACAATCATAAACAAATTTCTAATGCAATAAAAAAAACTTCAAAATCAAAAAAACCAAATATTATTTCTTGTAAAACAGTTATTGGTTTTGGTTCGCCTAATAAGTCTGGCAAAGCTTCCTCCCACGGTTCTCCATTGGGCGATGAAGAGATAACGCTTGTCAGAAAAAAATTGAAATGGCCTCATGTTCCTTTTGAGATACCTGAAGATATTTTAAATACATGGAAAAAAATAGGTGAAAAAGGAAGCTCTTTAGAAAAAAAATGGTCTTTAGTTTTAAGTAAAAAAAATTCTAAAGTAAAAAAAGAACTAGAATTAATTCAAAGTAATATAAATTTAGATAATCTCGACTCTTTAATAAATACTGAAAAAGAAAAATATTTCAAAGATAAACCTAGTAAAGCCACGAGAGAATGCTCGTCAATGGCCATAGAAGCAGTGACGAAATTACTTCCAGAAATTATTGGTGGTTCTGCTGATTTAAGTGGCTCTAACAATACTAAAACCAAAAATTCAAAAATTATTACTTCAAAAGATTTTAACGGTAATTATATTCATTACGGAATAAGAGAGCATGGTATGGCAGCAACTATGAATGGTTTAGCTTTATATGGTGGATTAATTCCCTATGGAGGAACTTTTTTAATTTTTTCTGATTACTGCAAACCGTCTATAAGACTGTCAGCATTAATGGGGCTAAAGGTTATTTATATTTTTTCACACGACTCCATTGGTTTAGGGGAAGACGGCCCTACTCACCAACCTATCGAGCAACTTGCGGGGCTAAGAGCTATTCCAAATTTGAATGTTTTTCGACCCGCGGATATAAATGAAACTTTAGAATGTTGGCAAATAGCTTTAAAGAGTGAGAATACGCCAAGCGTTATAGCTTTATCAAGACAAAAATTGCCTTATATAAATCCTTCGTACTCGAAAGAAAATAAAAGTGAACTTGGTGCGTATGTAGTAAACACCACATCACAAAATAATGCAGTAACATTAATTGCTTCAGGTTCTGAGGTTGAGTTGTCTCTTCAGGCGCAAAAAGAATTAAAAGAAATAAACATAGATTCAAAAGTTGTTTCTATGCCTTGCCAAGAATTATTTAACCAACAGAGTAATGATTATAAAAATGAAATTATTAACAAGGACATTCCTGCAATTACTATTGAAGCAAGCAGCGTGAACAGTTGGGAAAAATATTCTAAAAATAATATGGGTATAGAAACTTTTGGTAAAAGCGCTCCTTTCGAAGAAGTTTATAAACATTTTAATTTAACTAGTGCTAAGATAGTAGATCTTGCCAAAAAACTAGTTAAAAAATAGTCTTTAAAATTTTTATGCAAGGAATAAAATATTTTCCGCAAGAACTTAACATTGAAGGAAAAAGAATAATTGTCAGAGTAGATTTAAACGTTCCTCTAAAAAATAAAAAAATCCAAGATTTTACGCGAATTGAGCAGGTACTCCCTTTTTTAAAAGACCTAGTAAACCGAAAATCAAAAATTATTTTAATTTCTCACTTAGGAAGACCTAAGGGTGTAAAGGTTAGTGATTTGTCTTTGTTACCTATCTACAAATATTTAAAAGAAAAACTTAATACGGGCATGTACTTTTATACAGGAGAAATTAACGATGATGTTAAAGCAAAAAGTTCGTACTTAAAAAAAAGTGAAATTCTCTTAATGGAAAATATAAGATTTTTTAGAGAAGAAACTGAAAATGATATCAATTTTTCAAAAAAATTAGGAGAACTTGGTGAAATATATATCAATGATGCTTTTTCCTGTTCTCATCGTAAACAATCATCTATTTATAGTATTACAAAATTTGTAAAAGAAATTTATGCAGGACCTCTTTTAAAAAAAGAAATAACAGCAATCGATTCAATCGTTAAAAATAAAAAAGATCCAGTTACATGTATTATTGGTGGGTCAAAAATTTCAACCAAAATAGGTGTGGTTTCTAATCTGGTGAAAAATGTGAGCAACATTGTTATTGTCGGTGCAATGGCTAATAATTTTTTAGCATACAAAAAATATGAAATTGGCAAATCATTAAAAGAGGAAAATTCGGAAGATGTAGTTAAAAAAATTTTGGTGGAAGCAGAAGCAAATAAATGTAAAATTTTAATTCCAGAGGATTGTCTGGTGGCAAAAAGTTTTGAAGGTGATGCTGTTTCAAAAGACACGAAATTTGTTGAAAAAGATGAAATTATTTTAGATATCGGCCCTAAAACTGTAAAAATTATTGAGGAAATTATAGATAATTCAAATACAATTATGTGGAATGGTCCCGCGGGCTATTTTGAAAATAAAAATTTTTCATTAGGCACTAATGCTATTGCTAAAAAAATTTCTGAAAATACCAAGAATAAATCTCTAATTTCTGTTCTTGGTGGTGGCGATACAGTTTCCGCGGTGAATAAAAGTGGCGTTGAGTTGTCTTTTACTCACTTATCAACAGCTGGTGGTGCATTTTTAGAATATCTTGAGGGAAAAGACTTGCCGGGTCTAAGTGTTTTAAAATAAATATTATTCAATGAATCTAGAACAAATAGCAAAAAAAATATGTGCCAAAGGAAAAGGTATATTAGCAGCCGACGAAAGTACAGGCACAATGGATAAAAGACTAACTAGCGTTGGTGTTGAGTGTACAGAAAAAAATCGATTAAATTTTAGAGAAACTCTTTTTACTGCGGATGCAATGAAAAGTTATATTGGTGGTGTTATTCTCTTTGATACAACTATCAGGGAAAAAACTAGCACAGGTATTTCTATTCCAGAATTGCTTGAAAAAAATAATACAGTTGTAGGAATTAAAGTAGACAAAGGAACAAAAAAATTAGCTGGTTCGCTGGAGGAAACTGTTACTGAAGGACTAGAGGGACTTAGAGAAAGATTAGCTGAATACTATAAGCTTGGTGCAAGATTTACAAAATGGAGAGCTGTTTACAATATTGGAACAAATTATCCATCGATCCAGAGTATAAAATCTAATGCGCACATTTTAGCAAGATATGCTGCGTTGGTTCAGGAAGCTAATATGGTTCCAATTGTTGAGCCAGAAGTTTTAATGGATGGAACACATGACATTGACACTTGTTATAAAGTAACTGCCGACGTTTTAAATGAATGTTTCAATGAGTTAACTATTCAAAGGGTTTCACTAAAAGGTATTATATTAAAGCCAAATATGATTGTACCAGGTTTTAAAAGTTCTAAAAAAGTAACCTCAGAAGAAATAGCAAAAAAAACATTGCAGTGCTTAAAAAAAAATGTTCCAAGTGATGTGCCGGGAATAGCATTTTTATCTGGTGGCCAATCAGAGCAAGAAGCAACTAACAATCTAGATTCAATTAACAAAATTAACGATACTAATTTTCTTATCACCTACTCCTATGGAAGAGCTTTACAAAAAAGTGCTTTGATGGCATGGTCAAAAGAAATGAATAACACAAAAGCTATTCACGAAGTATTTAACCATAGAGCAAAAATGAACGGACTCGCTTCTAAAGGTGAATGGTCTCAAGCGTTAGAAATTTGAAACGATTCGTATATCTAATATCTCCCAACAAAATTTATTTAAATTTTTATGAAGATTTAGAAAAAATCTTATCTTTTAAAAAAGTATCTTTTTTTCAACTGAGACTAAAAAAAACACCTAAAAATTTAATCATAAAAATTGCCAAAAAAATAAAGGCAATTACAAAAAAAAATAAAGTAAAGTTTATAATCAATGATGACTCTAAATTAGCTAAAGAAGTTAATGCTGATGGGTGTCACATAGGTCAATTTGACAGTACAGTGAGCTTAGCAAGAAAAGACATTAAAAAAAAAATTGTAGGAGTTACTTGTCATAATTCTAAAGATCTTGCTTTAAAAGCCTCTAGGGATAAAGCTGACTATCTTGCTTTTGGTTCTTTTTTTAAATCTAAACTTAAGCCAAATGCGAAAAAAGCAGATTTAAAAATATTATTGTGGTCTAAAAAAAATATAAAAAAACCAATCGTTGTAATAGGTGGAATTACTGATAAAAATTATAAAGAATTAATTAAAGCTGGAGCGAATTATATTGCAATATCAACTTTTATTTGGAATAACCCATTTTTAAAGCCAGAAGCTGCAATTAAAAAATTTAAATAAATGAAAATATCAGCAGTAGAAGTTAAACCCGGAATGATTATTGAACATAAGAATGATTACTGGAATGTTCTTAAAGCACAACATGTAAAGCCTGGAAAAGGTGGGGCATTTAATCAAGTTGAACTTAAAAGTATCACGAAAGGTACAAAACTAAATGAAAGGTTTCGTTCAAGTGAAACTATTGAAAAAGCAGAATTAGAAGAAAAAAAATTTAACTTTTTATATTTTGACGAGAAAAATTGTCATTTCATGGATAATAAAACATTTGAACAAATTTCAATTCCAAAATCTTTGACTGAAGAAAAATTCAAACTTTTAAAAGAAAATCTAGAAGTATCTATTTCTTTCATGGATGAAAACCCTCTGTCAATTAGTCTTCCTAATAATGTTGAATGTATTATTGATATTACTGACGCAGCAATAAAAGGACAAACAGCGGCTTCTTCTTATAAGCCTGCTACTTTGGATAATGGATTAAAAATTAACGTTCCACCTTTTGTTGAATCCGGAGATAAAATTATTCTCGATACAAGAACTTTAGAGTACGTAAAAAAAGTCAATTAATGAGACTAAACTCTCCTCGTATGACTGTGATTTACAACGCTTGTATGAAGGCCTCTAAATCATTAATTAGAGATTTTGGTGAAATTGAAAAACTTCAGGTTTCAACTAAAGGACCAGGTGACTTTGTTTCCGCTGCCGACAAAAGAACAGAAAAAATAATTATAGAAGAATTATTAAAATCTCATCCAAATTATGGAATATTAAGTGAAGAAATTGGTACAATTAATAAAGAAAATAAAGATCATAGATGGATTATCGACCCTATAGATGGAACGCTTAATTTTCTAAATGGTATCCCGCATTTTGCAATTTCAATTGGATATGAGGAAAAAGGTGAAATTGTTTGTGGATTAATATTTGACCCAATTAAAAATGAAACTTTTTTTGCCGAAAAAGGTTCTGGAGCATTCTTTAATAATTCAAGAATAAGAGTTTCAAAAAAAAATAAATTAAAAAATTCTATTTTATTAACGGGTGGGCCTAAATTCAATAGCCCAAAAAAAAATGATATTTTTCAAGAATATATTAAAGTTTCAAATTTAGTGGATGCTCCCGTCAGAAAATTTGGAAGTGCTGCTCTTGGAATGAGTTATGTTGCTGCAGGAAGATTTGATGCTTACTGGGAATGGGAATTAAATTATTGGGATATAGCAGCAGGGATTGTGATCTTAAAAGAAGCTGGAGGATTTGTTGAATTCATAGAGCCTGGAAAGGAGAATTCAATAAAGAGGAATGTTCTCGCAACAAACTCAAGTATTCAAGACGAACTTAAAGCAGCTTTAATAAAAAAAAATATTGAGTAAATTAATCTTATAAGATAGAAGATCAGCCATGAAAAAAGAAATACATCCTAATTATCATAAAATCAAAGTTGTTATGACCGACGGAAGTGAATTTGAAACAAGATCAACTTGGGGTAAAGAGAACGCTGTCATGAAACTTGATATCGACCCGAAATCTCATTCAGCATGGACGGGTGGAACGCAAAAAATTTTAGATAAAGGACGTGTAAGTAAGTATAATAAAAAATTTGCTGACCTTCTAAATAAGAAATAAATTTATGTCTGAAACTCCTTTTATGCCAAAAGCTACTGCAGTTTGGCTTGTAGAAAATACGACACTAACATTCGAACAAATTGCTAACTTTTGTGGTTTACATGAGCTAGAGGTTAAGGGAATAGCTGATGGAGATGTAGCTAAAGGTATTAAAGCTTACAATCCAATACTTGCTAATCAACTTTCAAGGGGGGAGATTGATTTGTGTTCTAAAGATTCTAGTAGAAGTTTAAATCTAGTCGAGCGTGCCCAAGAGGTGAAAGTTCAAGAAAGGAAGAAGCCGAAATATACTCCTCTTTCAAAAAGACAAGATAGACCCGATGCAGCATTATGGCTTTTAAAAAACTATTCAGAATTTACAGATGGGCAAATTTCAAAACTTGTGGGCAGTACAAAAGGTACTGTTTCATTAATACGAAAAAGAAGTTATTGGAATTTTTCAAATCTAAAAGCTAAAGATCCTGTGATATTAGGCTTATGTTCTCAAAGCGTATTTGAAGAATATTTAGAAAAAGCAAAACGAAGGGTTGAAAGAGAGAAAAAAGCTAAAATTAAGGAAGAAAAATTAAAAGCTGCTAAAGAAGTTAGCAAAGAAAATTCATAAAAAACTACAAAACTAACCTACATGAAACTAGACAATCTATAACTAAGATGCTACTTAGCGAATAAATTTAACAGGAGTATTTTATTAAAATAGAAGTTAAAGATAATAACGTAGAACAAGCTTTAAGGGTTTTAAAAAGAAAACTTCAAAAAGAAGGTTTTTTTAAAGTGGTAAAAATGAAGAGCACTTATGAAAAGCCCTCTGAAAGAAAAAAAAGACTTACTGAAGAAAATATAAAAAGAGTAAAAAAACTTCAAAAGCTAAAAAATAGAATTTAACTTAATTTAAAATTAAAGGGTTTATATGCCGACGGGTAAGGTAAAGTGGTTTAATTCAAAAAAAGGCTATGGATTTATTACAGAGAATGAAACTGAAAAAGATATTTTTTTACATGTTTCTGCTTTAGAAGAATCTAAATTAAAGACTTTAAAAGAAGAACAACAACTTGAATTTGAAATAAAAGAGGAGAATAAAAAACTTCAAGCTATTAACTTGAAAAAAATTTAAGTTTTATCGCGGGGTGGAGCAGTCTGGTAGCTCGTCAGGCTCATAACCTGAAGGTCGTAGGTTCAAATCCTACCCCCGCAACCAAAAAAATTTATGACAAAAGATATTAGAAACATCACAATCATTGCCCACGTTGACCATGGTAAAACTACTATGATTGACAATCTAATGAAGCAGAGTGGCTCATTTAGAGATAATGAGGTGGTTGAGGAAAGGGTAATGGATTCAGGTGAACTTGAAAAAGAAAGAGGGATCACTATTCTAGCTAAACCTGCTTCCGTAGATTGGAAAGATTCTAGAATTAACATTATAGACACACCCGGTCACAGAGATTTTGCCGCTGAAGTTGAGCGTGTTTTGATTATGGCAGATGGAGCTTTGTTACTCATAGATTCGGCTGAAGGTGTAATGCCACAAACAAAATTTGTTTTAGCAAAAGCGCTCAAACAGGGCCTTAGACCAATTGTAATAATAAATAAATTAGATAAAGCAGATCAAAGAGCAAGTGAAGTTTTAGACGAAACTTTTGACTTGTTTGTAAGCTTAGACGCTAATGAGGAACAATTAGATTTCCCCGTACTTTATGCTAGTGGAAGATCTGGATGGGCAAGTAAAGAAGTTGATGGACCAAGAGAAAATCTTCATCCAATTTTAGATTTAATTTTGGAACACGTTAAGCCTGCAAAATTAGATAAGGAAAAACCTTTTGCTATGCTATCTACCCTTTTATATGCTGATAGTTTTTTAGGAAGAAGCTTGGTTGGAAAAATAACTCAAGGTACTGCTAGAGCAAATCAGCAAATTAAAGCTATTAATTTAAAAGGTGAAAAAGTTGATGAGGGAAGGCTAACAAAAATTTTTAGATACGAAGGGACAAAAAGAGTTCCAATTGAAGTAGGTGAGGCTGGTGATATTGTTATTATTGCCGGACTAGAAAAAGCTAATGTTGCCGATACTATTTGCGATCTCGAGGTAAATGAGGCAATTAGTGCCACACCGATCGACCCTCCAACAATGTCAATTACTGTTACGGTAAATAGTTCTCCTCTGGCAGGAACCGAAGGTAAAAAACTAACCAGCACACAAATAAGAGATAGACTCATGTTAGAAGCAGAAAATAATGTAGGTATCACATTTGGAGAAAATGAAAATAGAGATGCTTTTGTTATTAGTGGAAGAGGTGAGCTAATGCTAGAGATTTTATTAACACAAATGAGAAGAGAGGGATTCGAAATGACAGTAAGCCCTCCAAAAGTATTATTTCAAAAAGATGATTCTGGAAATAAATTAGAACCTATAGAAGAAGTCACGGTGGATTTGGATGAAGAACACTCTTCAAAAGTTATAGATTCAATGAACAGAAGAAAAGGACAAATGATTGACCTTAAGGATACGGGAAAGAATAAAAAACGTATAATATTTCATGCCCCAACAAGAGGTTTAATGGGATACACAAGTAGATTTTTAACACTGACTAAAGGTAACGGGGTAATTAATAGAATATTTCATTCTTTTGGAAAGTATACTGGAGATCTTGAAGGTAGAAGAAATGGAGCTTTAATTTCGATGGCATCTGGAAAAGCCGTTGCTTTTGCAATTTTTAATCTTCAGGCAAGAGGTGAAATGTTTGTTACACACAATGATGCAGTTTACGAAGGTATGATCGTTGGTCTATCATCAAAAAGTGGAGATCTAGAAATAAATGTAATGAAAGGAAAGCAATTAACCAATATGAGAACTCAAGGAACGGATGAGAATGTTGTTTTAACCCCAGTAAGAAAAATGTCAATCGCCGAACAACTAAGTATGCTAAATACAGATGAGGCACTAGAAATTACTCCTAAATCTCTTAGACTAAGAAAGTCTATGTTGAATCCAAATGATAGAAAAAGAAAATCTAAAGCTTCTTAGAGTTTAAAATTAGATTTTTTACTATCTCTTAAAAAACCTTTAACAGTCTCAAGTGTTAATTGATTGGAACTTTTTCCAAAAGAAGCAATTTGATGAATTATTTTTGGTGGCATTGTTATAATATTACAACCTAATTGCTTTGCTTGAATAAAGTTATATGCCTCTCTAGTACTAGCCCATAATATTTCAATATTTTTGTATTTTTTTACTTTGGAAATACTCTTTTTAAATATTGGAAGAGGGTCTTTACCTTTATCGGCCATTCTGCCTGCAAAAATTGATATAATAGATTTTGTTTTTTTATCTAAACATTTAAATGTTTTTTTTACCTGTTCATAAGAATAGATTGCTGTAATATTTAATTTTATTCCTTTTAAACTTAGCTCTTTTATTACTGGGCCCATAAATTGTCCTTTTGAATTTACAACTGGTATTTTTACATAAACATTTTTAGCCCAAGTATTGATTTGATAAGCCTGCTTGAGCATTTCTTTTTGATCATCAGCAAATACTTCAAATGATATTGGTTTTTTTTTACAAACATTTAGAATTTTAAGAGAATAATCTTTATAATTTCTAGCACCTGAGATTCTCATTAGACTCGGGTTGGTTGTAAAACCATCAACATTCGATTTATTGTTAAAAAACTTTATTGTCTCGTAGTCAGCGCTATCACAAAATATTTTTGTTTTCATTAATCTAGATGTTTGACTATATCTTCTGTCATTTTTTTGGCATCAGAAAACAGCATTAGAGTGTTATCTCTATAGAACAATTCATTATCTACTCCTGCATACCCTGGGGACATACTTCTTTTTATAAATAAAACAGATTTACATTTTTCAACATCTAGCACTGGCATTCCAAAAATTGGACTCTTGGGGTCTGTTTTTGCAGCTGGATTGGTAACATCATTTGCTCCAATCACATAAGCTACATCTGTATTAGCAAAGTCATTATTGATATCATCAAGCTCGAAAACTTCATCATAAGGAACGTTTGCTTCAGCTAACAATACATTCATGTGCCCTGGCATTCTTCCTGCAACAGGATGAATAGCATAACTAACTTTGACGTCATTTTTTTTTAACTTATCTACCATTTCTCTAAGAGCGTGTTGTGCTTGGGCAACAGCCATTCCATAACCTGGAACAATTATTACAGATGAAGCGTTCTTCATTAAAAAAGCCGCATCTTCAGCATTACCGTTTTTAACAGGTTTTTTTTCTGTTTTTTCTTTCATGCTTTCCAATGAGCTGTCGGTACCAAATCCACCAAGTATAACGTTTAGGAAAGATCTGTTCATACCTTTACACATTATATAAGAAAGGATTGCACCAGATGATCCTACTAATGCTCCAGTAATTATTAGTGCAGTATTTTCTAACGTAAACCCAATTCCTGCTGCAGCCCATCCTGAGTAAGAATTAAGCATTGATATTACAACCGGCATATCTGCGCCGCCAATCGGTATGATAATCAGAAATCCAATAAGCAATGAGGCTAAAATCAACATCCAAAAAATTTGTGTAGATTGATTTATGATTAAGTAACCTATCAATGATATGATTAAAATTCCTAATAAAGCATTTAAGTAATGCTGTCCGGGAAAAGAAATTGGTGATCCAGACATTAAACCTTGAAGCTTCATAAAAGCAATTATTGAACCCGTAAAAGTTATTGCTCCAATTGATACACCCAGTCCCATTTCAATAATACTTGCTGCTTTAATATTTTGAAAAGTACCGAGTCCAAAAGAGTCTGGGCTATAGTAAGCAGATATTGCTACAAGCACAGCTGCAAGTCCAACTAAACTATGAAAACCAGCCACAAGTTGAGGCATAGCAGTCATTGGTATTTTGAACGCTATAATTCCACCTATAACTCCGCCAATAGAAAGGGCAACTATAAAGTAAATTAAGTTACTAAAAAAAATATCTACGGATAAAATTGAAACTATTATTGCGAGTATCATTCCCGTTATACCAAAAAAGTTTCCCATTCTTGAAGTTTCAGGGGATGACAGTCCTCTCAGTGCTAGAATAAATAACACACCGGTTATTAAAAATAGGATTGATGATAAATTAGCTGACATTATTTATTTTTCTTTTCTTTTTTTTTTCTGTACATCTTCAACATTCTTTGTGTAACTAAAAATCCACCAAAAATATTAATAGCAGCTAGAGTAACAGCAATGAATCCTAATATGTTTGAGAAAGATATATTGCTTCCATCTAAAGAGCTAAAAGATGCAATGATAGCACCAACTATTATCACTGAAGAAATTGCATTAGTTACTGACATTAAAGGAGTGTGGAGAGATGGTGTAACGCTCCAAACAACAAAATACCCTATAAATATTGAAAGGATAAAAATACTAAGTCTAAATATAAAAGGATCAATTTCCATAATTTTATTCTTTAATCAAAGTTTTAGAAATAATCTCATCTTCTAAGTTAATATTAAATTCTTTTTTTTCTTTACTATAAAGATTTCTTACAAAACTAAACAAATTTTTTGCATATAGGCTTGAGGCGGTTGATGGCAGTTTATTCATTAGGTTTTTAATACCAATTATTTTTATTCCATTAACAACATTAATTTTATCTACTTCTGAATAAGCTGCATTACCACCCTGTTCGGCTGCTAAGTCATATATAATTGAACCGGGCTTCATTAGCTTTACAAGTTCCTCATTTAAAATTCTTGGTGCGGGTCTTCCGGGTATAAGAGCTGTGCAAATTACTATATCATTTTTAATCATTGCTTCTTTTAATAGATCAGCTTGTTTTTTTTTAAATTCTTCACTGGCCTCTTTCGCATAACCTCCTGCAGTTTCTAAATTTTCTTCTTGTTCTACCGTTAGGAATTTTCCCCCTAAGCTTTCCACTTGTTCTTTTGAGGAAGCCCTAACATCTGTTGCTGATACTATTGCACCTAATCTTTTAGCTGTTGCTATGGCTTGCAGCCCGGCAACTCCTGCTCCGATTACTAATACTTTAGCTGCAGGAACTGTTCCTGCGGCTGTCATCATCATAGGGACTGCTTTTTCAAATTCATAAATAGATTCTATTACTGCTCTATATCCAGCTAAATTGGACTGTGAAGATAAAACGTCCATTGATTGAGCTCTTGAAATACGCGGCAAAAGCTCAAGTGAAAAAATATTAATATTTTTTTTTAATACCTTTTGGAGTTTATTCTGATTTTTTGATGGATTGAAAATTCCAACAAGAATAGTTTTCTCTTTTAAGGCTTTAGTTTCTTCATCTGTTGGACAATTAACTTTTAGTATCAATTTAGAATTATTAATTACTTCTTTTGAATTGCTATAAAACTTTACACCATTTTTCTCATATTGTTTGTCTTCGATACCTAAATGGATAGCATAATCTTTTTCTAAATTAATACTTAAGCCTAAAGCAATAATATTCTTTGCAGTTTCAGGAGTAATTGAAACTCTTTTTTCTGAATTAATATCTTCTTTTATAGATCCAACTATCATTTTTTAAATTTTTAATTTTAAAGTAAAGTTATAGCTAGAATTACTAAAAGTAAAATTATTGCTAATGTTCCAAATAAAACAAGTTTAGTAAAACCATTCCAAGTATTTTTGTGTTCTTGCTCGTTCATTTGATTAACCTTGACGAGCTTTGTATCTAGGATTTTTTTTATTTATTACGTAGATTTTACCTCTACGCTTAACTATTTTAGAGTTAAGGTCTCTTTTTCTTAGTGATTTAAGTGAGCTTGCTATTTTCATAAAATTTCTACTATTAGCCTGGCAACGTCCTACTCTTCCGTGTCTTAAGACAAAGTACCATTGGCGCTGAAGGACTTTACTTCCGAGTTCGGAATGGGATCGGGTGTGGCCCCTTCGCAATAATTACCAGGCAAGTCTTTATAGTAACTTTAAATAAAAATGTAAACAGATTAATTGGCCTAGGGATTTGGTGGGACCTGATGGTTACGCTCCATCTACCCCTGCAATGTCAATGCAGTACTCTACTATTGAGCTAAGATCCCTTTTTTTTATTAAAATAGTCAATTCTTACATTTCTGATTTGTAAAATAAATAAATTAAATAATCTTTTAATTTTTTAAATAATAAACTTTGTATATACCAGATAGTAAATAATGGCCTGTTAACAAAACAAAAAATAATTTGTTTTAATCTATTATATGTACCTACTTTTTTAAAATTAAAAAAATAGCTTTTTAAGTTTAAAAAGTCTTTAGCCTCTGACCATAATTTTTTTTTATTTTTTGTAAATTCTTGAATGTTAAAAATATGGTGTCTAACTACCGAATCTCGAGCTTTAAAATGTTTAAACAGGTTAGACGAAACACTTTTCTTGTGAAAAAGATGGCAACCTAAAGGTTGTTTAATAAAAAAAAAATTAGCTTTTTTTCTCGCAAGATTCAAAAAGAGACCATAATCTTCAGAAGAAATGAAATCTTTGTTTTCATCAAATAATATCTTAGTTTTGTTTAAAAAATCTTTTTTAACAATGCTAGCGGATGTACTAAGTTTATTGCCATGTCTTAATAATGTCTCATAAAAATTTTTTTTGTATGGTCCATACGACCTAAGATTAAAATTTTTTTTCTCTGCATAAAGAATCCATTCACTATGACAGATTACTTCAAATGAAAAAGATTTAGTAAATCGGTGAATTGTATCTAATTTATTCTGCATCCAAAAATCATCAGAGTCTAAGAATGCTATCCATTTTCCTTTTGCAATCTTTATTCCTAAATTTCTAGATTTTCCGATAATTCCTTTGTTATAAATTTTTTTATATATAATTTTTTTTTTGTATTTTTTTATAACTTTTGTCGTGTTATCATTAGAGTGATTGTCAATCACAATTATCTCATAGTTTTTATAGGTTTGATTAAGAACTGATTCTAAAGCTTTTTTTAGAAAACTTGATTGATTGTATGTTGGAATTATTACAGAAAAAAAAGGCTTAGTCATTTTAGAAAAATTATTTTATTAAATAATTCTTAATTTTTTTTGATTTCAAGATTTCTAAATCCTGATGATAACTCTCAGTCATATTTACAATTATTGATTTTTTTTCTAGCGAACTAAAAGAAAACCAAGTATTTGGCGGAATTCTTAAGATATTGCCAGTGCCAGATTTTAAAATATACTTTTGTTCTTTATTTTTATTATCAATTAAGAGAAATTTGACTTTACCAGATACACATTGAATTAAACAGTTATTTTTTAAATGCTTAATCCATCCTTTTTTATTTTTGTATTTAATTTCATTAAAGTAAATTTCACCAAACTTTTTAAAAAAAGTATTTTTTGTCGAAACAAATTTTACTATATTGCCTTTCTTATTTTTTATAACTTTATTTTTAAAAACTTTAATTTTTTTAACTGTCATGGGTATACCTGTCTATCTGATCTGAGGTAACTTTTTTAGGATCTTCTTTATTTTGTAAGACTCTAAAATACCAATCTACAGTCATTTTAACGCTATTCTTAATGTTGTATGTGGGTTTCCATTTTAAGTATTTTTCTGCTTTTTTAATGTTAAGTTGTAAATTTTGTTGTTCATAAAAATTATTTTTTTTTATTTTCATTTTACCCGATCCCCAAAATTTAATTATATGATTTACTAACGTTTTGACATCAGTTACTGAGTTGGGCTTTGTTCCAAAATTCCAGGCACCAGAATACTTTAGTGGTTCTCGATATTGTTTTAAGGCTAGCATTAAATAGCCCTTTAACGGTTCTAGTACTAACTGCCAAGGCCTATTAAATTTAGGATTTCTTATAAAAATTGTCTTATTTTGTTTTAGAGATTTAATGCAATCAGGTATTAATCTTTTTGGAGACCAATCACCTCCTCCAATAACGTTACCGGCTCTTCCGGTAGAGACGGCAATTCTGTTAGTTTTTTTAAAAAAACTTTCTCTATAAGCTCTAACCATAATTTCTGTAGAAGATTTTGAAGCACTGTAGGGATCAACACCACCTAAAATGTCGGTTTCTTTAAATCCCTTTGATGAAAAATTACTTTCATAACATTTGTCTGAGGTAACTATAACAACAGATTTAACAAAATTTGAGAGTCTAACACATTCCATCACATTTAAAGTTCCCCTATAATTGATATCAAATGTAAGCAATGGTTTTTTATAAGACTCGTATATCAATGGTTGAGCAGCTAAATGAAAAATAATATTTGGTTTCGTTTTTTTTATTACATTTTGAAGTTTTTTAAAATTTCTTATGTCAAATAAATGTAAATCTATTTCCTTATCAAGATTAAGCTGATAAAATAAGTTTTTATTTTTATTAGGGTTATAACCGATGCCAGTTACTTTCGAACCTAGTTTTATAAGCCAATTTGACAACCAAGCTCCCTTGAACCCTGTGGCTCCTGTAACTAAAACATTTTTATTTTTGTAAAATTTTTTTATTTCAACCATGTCAGTTTTTTCTTCTTTAAAATTTGATTTAATAAAACTTTATCTCTTAGAGTATCCATACATTTCCAAAACCCACTATGTTTATACGCCACTAATTGTTTTAATTTTACAAGTTTTTTTAAAGGTTCTCTTTCTAACATTGTTGAGTCATTTTTTATGTATTTAAAGATCTTAGAATTTAATACAAAAAAACCTCCATTTATCCATCCAGCACTAGACTGCGGTTTTTCCTCAAACTGTTTTACTAAACTTTTTTTTATTTTTAATTCACCAAATTTAACGGGAGGCTTAACAGCAGTTACGGTTGCTATTTTATTATTTTTTCTGTGAAATTTAACCAAATTTTTTAAGTTTAAATTTGTTACACCGTCGCCATAGGTTAGCATAAAATTTTCATTTCTATTAAAATATTTTTTTAATCTCAATAACCTTCCTCCAGTCAAAGTATTTTGACCAGTGTTAACAACTTTAACCATTTTAAAATTTTTATTTTTCTTAAAATAATCTCTTATAATGTTTTGTTTGTACCCGGCTGCTAAAATAAAATCATTAAACCCATATAGCTTATAAAAATTCATTATATGGATCAAAATTGGCTTTGTTCCAATTTTTACCATTGGTTTTGGTATTTTTATTGTCTCTTCGCTTAGTCTTGTTCCTTTTCCCCCACAAAGAATTACTATTTTCATCTTTTTAATTTGAGCAAGTTAAAATGTTAATTTATTATATATTTTGCAATTTTTATTTTTTTAAATTTATTTGATTGCAGATGATAGTAGCATTATTTCTTTTGAAAAAAAAATAAATTTAGATTTTGACTTGAAGAAATTAGGAACAAAAATTCTTACTAGAAACGAAATAAGAGAAATCAATGAAGAAAAAATGTTTCTTTTCCATATCACAGGTAATTGTTTAAAAGATTCAACTTTAATTTCTTTAAAATTAAAAACTTTGTGAATTTCTTCCAAGGACTTTTTTGTGAAGGGAGTTTTGTGCGTAAAATCCTCATAAAAATTTGATATGTTATACTCCCACATCGGTGTCATAGTAATTATAATTCCTCCTGGCTTTAAGACTCTACGACATTCTTCAAAAATTTTTTCAGGATAATAAAAATGCTCTATCATAGATTTGGAATAGACTACGTCAAAAAAGTTATCAGGGTACGGAAGCTTTTCTTTTGTTAGATCTGCTGTTTTCATTTGTACTTTAGAGAAAAGAATATTAGCTTCATTAACAAAATCTACGCCGTAACCTTCTAGGCCACAATTTATAAATTCATTTATAAATTCTCCACGACCACAACAAACGTCGAGCACTTTAGATTTTTCTTTTATCTGATACTTGGATACTAAAAACTGAATTAACTTTCTTGGATAAGTTGTAAACGGTTTCTCTTTAGCACTGTAAGTAGTGTTTATATAATTGTCTAGTCCCATAAATTTTGATTCTGATTATTTCCATGCAAACATAGTGCTTGCTTCCATTCCCACTTGTCTTTTTGGATTGGATTTATATACTAACACTGTTTCGTCATGTACTGTTTGATCACAACTTTTACAAATTAAATCTGTAAAATCATTTTTTTTATGTTTATCAATAATGTTTTTAAGTTCTTGCGATTTCATAATTTGATCAATAGTCATGGTGTTGGCATCACCAACGGTCAATAATTTGTTATAGTCGAAGCAACAAACGTGAGCTTTGCCGTTGACAGCAATATTTAGAGGTCCATCGATTGGTCTACCACAAGTTTCTTGTTTTTTGTTTGAGATATCTCTGTAATTTCTTCCATCAGTATAATTGTGTGGCTTCCAAACATAGACTTCATCAAGTTTAGGTTGCCATGTTTCTATCCATTCTTTTGATTGTCCCTTGTTTTCATCTAGCTCAATAAAATTACCCATTGTGTAGATTTTTCTTCCTTTGTTGAATTGTCTAAAGTCTTCAATATTTTGCATTGATTTTTCAAATTTAATACCACCCATGATCAATTCATAGCTTTCTTTGGTTAGCCCATAGATTGAATATTTAAGAATATCAACATAGTTATATATTGCTTCGAAGAATTTAGGCTTCATAGCGTTTCCTGTCGTGCTCACATAAATTTTACAATTTGGATTTAACTCCTTGGTAAATTTTATTTTTTCAACAATGCCTTTATCTAAAAAAACATCTCCATAACCACAGAGATCTATTGTTTCAATATTTTCTTGAAAAGCATCTCTTACAATTTTTTCGTATAAACTCTGACTCATTATCTCAAGAGGCTGAATCATTTTTTCTCTAGGACACATAACACATTTCGCAGAACATCGATTAGTCGTTTCAATTGTTATAGATTTATTTTTGTAGTACATTTTTTTTTAATTTTAAGTAGTTTTCAAGTTTGTTTTTATAGGCCAAAAACATTTTTTTATTTCTTGTATCTTTTTTTGACTTAATTGAAAAGTTTAATGCTCTTCTTTCATAAGAGCTTAAGTTTTTTTTACTACCGTGTATTACTAGAGAATCGTGTATTATGCAGTCGCCGGGTTGTGCTGCTACCAAAGTTTTTTTAAATTTTTTGAGTTTATTTGTCATTTTTTTATTGTTAGCTATTGTCATTGACGCACCTACATTTCCCTCTGGTACATGGCTTAAATTTCCGAGTTTTGAAGAACCTCTGTAGTAATACAAACAACTATTTTTATAAGATGTTTTATCTAACGGTATCCAGCAAGTTAGTGCTTCTCCTCTTTTCAAATTAAAGAATGCATTGTCCTGATGCATTTTAGTTTCGATTCCACATTTTGCAGGTTTAACAAAAAAAGAAGAATTAAAAATTTTTTTACTTGATGATCCAAATATTTCTTTTACAATTTCATTAAGCTTACTCTCGTATATAAATTTTTTATAAAATTTAGAATATAAATGAATATTATGAAGGCTACTTAATTTTTTTTTATTGTTATTATTTATATAGTGAATATCTCTCAAATTTTTAATTTTAGATCTTACTTTACCAACTTCGAACAATAATTTTTTAAGTAACTTTTTATCTATAGAGTTTTTTAATAAAATGAAACTATCTGATTTTAATTTTTTTATAATTTTAGAGTTTTTTTCCACTATCGTTTAAAATTATAAATGTTGTACCATCTCAATAAAAACACCCTCTGGAGATTTACAAAATGCTAACTTAACTTTTTTATCAGCAGATAAAGCTGGTGGATGTAAAAATTTAATTTTTTGTTTTTTCAATTTTTTATATAAAAAATCTAAATTTTTTACAGTTAATGCAAAATGTGTTAGTCCGCCTTCATTTAAATTTTTGCAATTAACTTTTTTTTTTGTTTTCGGCGAATGCCAATTTAACAGTTCTATCATTCCACTATCTTTTGACTTCATCTTAACAGTAGTTACTTTTGTATTTTTTAGAGCCATTATACTTGAAAGGCTTTGATCGGTTTCTTTCATTTTTTTTACAATTTTAAAACCTAAAATTTTTTTGTAAAAATTTAGAGATTTTTTTAAGTTAGTTGTAACTATTCCAACATGTCTTACATTTATTGCTGTCATATTTGCTCCGCTTTTTTTATTGCTTTCAAAATTATTATTAACGATTTTTTTAATGCTTTTAAAGTTATAATTAGAGGTGGTCCTAATTTAATGGACTCTCTACCTGTGTTACAAACTAATAAACCATTATTTAAACATTCTTGAGATACAAAGTCCGCAAATTCTTTTCCACTTCTTTTTTTATTGCCGTTAAAAATAATAGAAGCTATTAAACCTTTGCCTAATGTGTTCTCAACTATCGAGCTCGAGTTTTTTATTTCTTTTAAAGTTTTATTTAAGTGTCTTCCTAAAACATCCGCTTTTTTTACTAACTTTAGATTCTTAATAACTTTAATAGTTGCTAAACCAGCTGCGCATGAGACTGGATTTGCTGAATGAGTACTACTCATACCTTGAACTAACGGATTATCAATTATGTCTTTTCTTGCGATGACACCAGCAATTGGGAAGCCTGAACCCATTCCTTTTCCGCAACATATTAAATCTGGTTTCACTGAGTAGTGTTCGTATCCAAATTTTTTTCCTGTTCTTCCAAAACCAGATTGCATTTCATCAAAACACAATAAAATTTTATTTTTTTTGCAAAATCTCTCTAGGGTTTTTACATATTCTTTGGGATAAAATACCGCTCCCCAGCCCTGAAAAGTTTCTAACATTATTGCAGCAATTTTTTCTTTAAAATTAAATTTTGTTTCAAAAACCTCTTTCAGAGAATCATGAAAAAAATTTTTTGCGTCTGTGTTTTTTACTTCCCACGGGTATGGGAAATTTATGTGAAATATATTTTTATCAAAAAAACCTATCCATTTACTTTGATCATTCTTCCCACTCAACATTTGAGAGCCCACTGTTCTACCGTGCCAATTGCCTTTGAGACAGATAATTCCGGTTTTTTTTTTATTAATTTTCGTCCCGT
>Ga0307986_10000580_pt1 | contig 26954 bp, 17 predicted proteins | sample EllFjometageno82_FD_203170 | JGI IMG/M metagenome (GOLD analysis project Ga0307986, IMG submission 203170) | Marine microbial communities from Ellis Fjord, Antarctic Ocean - #82 | ecosystem: Environmental > Aquatic > Marine > Unclassified | place: Southern Ocean | collected 2014-10-09 | reverse complement strand
TATAAGCCCAAAAGAAATTCTTTTCTGGTAAATAATACTGATCCCAATAGGTAGGTAGTTGTATATCGTATGGTTGTGTTGGGTTGTCTGTGAGACAGTAAAAATTGAATGGTACGGAACAGTTCTGTTCACACTGTTCCTTTAGTTTCTCAACATAGGTATGATCATACTTGTCACCCCACTTCACGCATAATATTGTATTAGTCATAATAAGGTTTCCATTCCGGCCATAAATCTAATAAACATGTACCTCTATACTTATCTCTATCTTTAACGTCCTTCATCATAGCAAGATGAACCTTTTCATCAAAAGGCATATCTTCTAAAAAATTAACAAGTTTACTAAAGTCTCTATCATATCTAGGATTAGGATTTTCATAATAATTTTCTATATACATATCTCTTAATTCTAATGGAATAGCAGGAACGGTATACTCTTCCCAATCTCCCCACACTAAACTACCAGAAGCAAATTGATGAAACTTGTTAGGATATTCTTCGATAAACTGTTCACATCCTGCTGCTACTTCCCACAAATAACCTACACTTAAACTATTTACTGTGGATACAAATAATATTTTAGTTTTTTCCATCTCTGCAAATTTACGAACATTCTTCATAATATCCTCCCATTTTGAGGGATACCTTATATAACAGTTTCTATCAGCCCAACCTTCAATTGATACGTTTATCAGTGTAGATTTAAATCTGGGTATGTAATCAAAAATGTCTTTACCGTTGAACTTTGGTGTTAGAGTTCCATTCGTAGTAATTCTCAAATCCATTTCTTCACTGTTAAAATTATTGACTGTCGTTTCTAGTAAGTCATAGTTATATTTGATTGCCAATGTCTCACCACCAGTGAGCTTGAGCTCAACTAAATTATCCAAAACTTTATCTTCAAATTCTTTTATATCTTTAGTAGCAACATCATCATCTTTGTATAAAGATTTATTACCAAGAATAGAAAAATTAGGATGACCTATTTCTTGATTTTCTCTAGCGATACCAGAAGAGTTACCAGAACCACACATATGACATCTTAGATTACAGTAGTTACTTGGTGCTAACCATTCCATCGTTTTGATGAATGGTTTCTCCATATCAGTTTCTATATACTCTTCAATTTGTGGTTTTAGTTCTGGTTTACCATATTTCAGATAATCCAAATAGGTTCTTCGATGACTTTCTGATCCATGTTGTTCTTGTACTAAACAAACATCACAAGTACTTGCAACTTCTTTACCAGGCGTTGTTAACATTTCGTGACGTAATTGTTTTAATTTATCACTTTTAAAGTAGTCATCTATCTCACCACGACCCCAATTTGATTCTTGTTTAGTAACACAACAAGGTTGGATTCGTCCAAAAACATTCTTGTATAGATTCATAAAGGGTTGTGGACATAACCATTCATAATCTTCTAACTTTTTAGTCATTTGTCTTCCATGTACTTGTTCCAATTTTTTTGGACTTGCACACCCTGTTCTTCTGGAGGAAGTTTTTTAAATCGTTCATCGTCAAATTCGTATATGAATCCTTTTTCCTTCTTTTCTTTTTGGGGAAAAGCAGAAGAAATAAACAATCTAAATTTAAGAACTAATCTTTTTATATTCATCGTAGAAAACCTCACTAATATACTTATGTCCCTTGTAATTTGGGTGTTGATCAAAATTGGATACAAACATATCTTTACGTAATTTATCCATTATAGTAAATCCTCCTATTCGTTTACTAAAAGGCCACCCTAAAGCTTTATTCTCCAACTCATAGAATGGGTTATAATCAATAAACGCCTTTGACAGGGAATGATAACCACTAGGTTTACTTTTTTGAAACTCTAGGAATCTTATTTTTTTACACCATTCATAGTCTAAAAATCCCAAACATTGAATTAATGGTATGTTTTTTTGTTCACATATATGTTGCAAAGATACCATCCAACGTATTGTTTTTTTAATCTGATAGTCACGATTAACTAAATTATTTTTTAACATTACTTTAGATAATTCTGCTATGTTTTCATTTGCTACATATGTATTTTCAAACTTTCCTGTAGACGTATTTACTAACTCATCTTTCCTCGGCATAGTACCACCATCTTCTATTAAATAAGGCAATTCAAAAGAACCCCAATGAAAATCCCACCTATCAAAACCAGACCACATAACTACTACTAAATCAGTATCTAAATTATCTACAATACTATTATAGATATACTCGTTACCACTTCCACCTTTACCATAGTTAACTAATTTCTTATTTAATTTTTCTGCAAGATAATCTGCCCAAGACTTTTCTTGATTTTCTCTTACACTTTCTGTAAAACTACATCCCGAAGTTATCATAAACAACCTCCTTAGATTTACCATCACCACAATATCGTTGACAAACTATAGGAATTGTGTTAAACTTTTTAAACTCTTTCCATTCTTTCGATTCGATAATGTCCTCTACTTTGTCTACATTATCAAGCTTAAACTTGTCCTGTATTATATCAGAAAATTCTTCATCCTGTAATAGAAACCCTGTATCACACCAACAACAAGGAAGTATGTACCCCGTAGAAGAGTATGCTGGTTCCTTATTATCGTGGATACAACTTGGTCTGAAATTTTTGTTTGATTTCATCATTATACTCTTTTGTTAAATAGTGGTTGACATCATCAGGTTTGTAAGGATCATTTTCATCCCATCGTGAGGAGTGTTGTTCCTTAAATATCATACCGTGTTTTCTTGCCATATCTTTTGCTTGATCTATATGATCTTGATTATATTTAAAAACGATGTACTGCCAATAGGTTTTAATACCCATCAATGTTGCAAGTTTCATTACCTTAAATAGTTTAGTTCCATCTTGATTAATCCTATACAAATGACTCTCTTCTGGTAATCCATCTAAACCAAAATGCCATTCAGCATCAGGATTACTTTCAAACGCACTCTCATACCAATCCATCGATTTTTGCGATACAGCTGTAGATACCTTTACTTTGTGGTTTATAGATAAAGATAAAAACTCTATAAACTTAGGATGCATTACTGGATCAGAAATAGAACCACAAAAATTTAAACTATCAAAGTATGATAATATTTTTTTATAGTTCTCTATAGATATATCATGTCCAAAGTTTCCTAGTCGTTTTAAAGACTGTTGCCTTCTGCATTTAGGACATTCTAATGCACACCTATAAGATATGTCAAGATTTATAGAGGTCATATAAAATCCTACTAATAAGTTTGTGACCTTTTTTATTAGGATGTGTATCTTCTGGACTAAACCTATGTTTATCTTCTAATCTACTGTCAATACTGTAACCTCCAATACGTGGGTCTATAGGCCAACCAATAAAGGTCTTTTTCATTTTATCAATATAAGGACTTTCTATAATAAGATTACAAAACTCTTTATACTGAACACTCTGTATGGGTTCTCCTTTACCCATCAAAGGTTGACATCCTTGTACTTGAAGATATGGTACACTATTTGATTCACATATAGTTTGAAGTGCATACATATAACCTAGACTTTCTTTTACTCCACCCTTTATATCATCTAAGAATTTATTTCTAAGAGCAACACTAATATCAAATCTAAGTCCTGACTTCTTAGGATTCTTTTTAGGAGGAGTATAAAACTTATCATGCCATTCTGCATCAAGAACTATTCTCTCTGGATGAAAACAATCCCAAGGTTCTGGTACATACACACTTCCATCTTTTAATGGAACTGGTTTTTTATCTGTATAGAAACTAACTCGTTGCACCTCACTCCACATTGCAACTACTAGACCTATATCTTTTCTTTTCAAAATTTCTTCAGTAAGACTGTGATAAATTGCTTTATTACCAAATCCACATCTACCAAGATTGATCAAGTCCATATCTAGTTGTTCTGCAAGGAGTTCTCCCCATAAAGGAAATTCTTCCATATTTTGTGTTTTTGCATAGTTGTCTGTATATGAACAACCACCGATAACTAATTTCTTACGTCTAGAAAACAGCAACATTATATAATTTACTCCATTCTTGGGCATCTTTCCAAGTATTAACCATAGGTTTTCCCTTAATATTTAAAGAGGTGTTCAACAACATAGGACACCCTGTTTGTTCATACCATTCTTCTAATATCTGTCTGAGTACAGAACTACAGTCTGGTTTGACCACTTGTACTCTTGCAGTTCCATCAACGTGAGTTACAGAAGACATATCATGTTTTGCCTTTGCGATAAACTGCATATACTCATTCATTGGGCCTTCGAAATATTCGTCTTTATACTCTTCCAATATTGCTGGTGCAAAGGGTCTAAACAACTGTCTACGTTTAATCTTATTCACGGTATCCTTTATATCATATCGTGGATCACCAAGAAGGGAACGATTACCCAATGCACGTGGCCCAAACTCTGCCTTACCATTTGCAATCCCCACAACATGATTATCTAAAAGTTCTTTTACTACTTTCTTTACAGAAAGTCCTTGAAGAATAGGAGTTCCAAGATAAGGATTTCTCCATATTAATTTCTCTTTCTTTACTAGGGCGGCCGCACCTATTGCAGAACCAGCATCGCCAGGTGCAGGCATAATCCAAATATTCTTACCTTTTATCTTAGAGTTTGCTGCACAGTTTAATGCACACCCACCCATGATTACTAGGTTTTCACTTGGACACATCTCTACAAGTTTAAGTAGTTCCCTCTCGTACAGGTCTTGTATGGACGCTGCGAGGTCTTCATTGCTTGCTTCTGGAAATATGTCTCCACATCCTTTATGATTGTTTTCCCACAGTTGACCTTCTAAATCATACTTGGGTTCACCATAAGCAGACATCCCCATCGTGATATATTCATCTTCGTTAGGTTTCAGTCCTATACGTTGGGTGATTGCAGAATAGAGGAGGCCAAGAGAATACGGATATTTCCATGACCTTATTTTTTTAAGACTATGAGTCTTCCGACCCAAATACCCCTTATCGACACTACCCTCCCAAATAGAGATAGTATCCCACTCACCTATTGCGTCTATAACTAAAACATTACAATCGTCAAAAGGAGCAGTATAATATCCTGCCGCTGCATGAGATTCATGATGACCATAAGAATAGTCATATTTAACTCTAGGAGTTTCCCAAGATTGTCCTGCCCATAAACGTCTTAAATTTTTTCTGAAAGGTTTCTCGTAGTATGCAACTACGTCTGGTTGATTTTGTTCTGAAGAAGGCCATTGAGATGGATGTATCCACTTATCATTTTTTAAACCACTATATCTTTCACTTTGAGATGCATGGAGGATTTTTCGATCACGAATAACGCACAATGCGGCATCATGAAAACCTTCTGATATTCCTATTATATTCATAGTCACACCTTACCATAATAATATAGTTTTGTCAAGTACTATTCTATAAAATCTGCATATATTTTAATTGCACCAAGAATAGTGGATGACTTTCGGATAGCAGATTTAAGTTCTTTATCATCACTTTTCTTAACAGATTCTTGTTCAAACATTTTCAACTTTAATTTAAATAATATTTCTTTATGTACTGCATTATCTGATCGAAAATCAAAAAGCATTTCTAAAGAACCTTGAGATTCTTCTCCTGTCGGTGCATCACCACCATGATTATATAAACCATGTTCTGTAGCATATCTATGAAATGAATCTCTAAATACTTGTCTTTGCGATTCATTTCTTGCACGTGTTGATTCGTCTAAATTTTCATATGAGTATTCAGATAGTAATGCTTTAAACTGATCATCATTCTCATCTACTTTTAAATAATAAGAACGATTCTTTTCACCATCACTCCACATAATTTCTATTGTATCTAATTCTGGATTAGTGTAATACGCTTCTACTATTCTACCAGAAAATGCAAATGGAACGCCAGGAATCTTTACTTGAGAACCAGCAATAGGTTGAAGTTTTACTTTTGCGCCTGTTACAGGTTTTGCTTTAAACTCAACCCTTGATACTTTCTTTTCAACTGGTTCTGTTTTTTTCGCAACTGTCTTACTTGCAGTTGATTTTTTAGTAGTTCTTGGTTTCCTTGCCATTACTTACTCCCTATCCTTTATTTATACGCAAGTTATACGTGGTAATGGTTTGAGCAGTACCATTTGGCATTTCTTGTGATCTATAATCATCTGATACCTGGCGAGTTAGATAGTTACCAGCACCATCTAACTTAGTATCAACCATCGCTGTTCCTCTTGTGTTTCCACCAGACGTTGCAGTTGCGTATGTTATTTTATAACCATCACTAGAGTTTGCGGCAGTATATCTTAACCAATTACCTATTACGGTATCAATAGTAGAAGTAGACATTTCTTGTAGATCATTATCACTATTAATAACTATTGGTATACGAGATGGTGTATTTGCTGTACCATTTTTTACATGTAAATAATAACTTGTAACCGTAGCGGGTTGATCTAATGTTTCTGGAATACCACTTGCAGCATATGCACTAACATTTGCAATAGTGTTTATAAAGACAGGAGTATCATCAGCAGAAATTTTTGTATATCCAGTTGCAGCTGATGCGGCATCAGTAATTGTATATGTTCCAGCAGTATTTGCACTCTCTGTAGCAGATATCATCAAATCAATAGCAGGATGTAGAAAAGTGTCTTGCATATCACCCAAAGTCATCGCTTGAATAGTATTACTTGAATTATCGTAATATACTGGAAAAGTTGTTCCACTATCTGTGGTTTGATTTACACCACTCGTTGTATATGCAAGATTTACTTTATCATAAGATACTGTAACTGTTGCTGGTTCAGCAGTAGTTCCCTCTGCAACAAAAGCAGAAGAATTTTGAGAAGTCGCACCAGCTTTTGTACGTGTATCATCCATTCCAGTTATGTTTGCACCACTACTGGCAACTTGTGTTAATATCGCTGTTATGTTTTGAGAATATGCGTAGATAGCACGTTGCTGAACTTCCAAAATCTCAGCGGCAGTCATCTGAACTAAATCGTTGCTGTCATCTACATATAAGGGTGCTACTACAGCCATCTATATTGCTCCTGGCGCAAATCCGGCAACAGAATTTTTTATCTTTCCATCGGAACCTATTATATTTATAACATTCCTTTGCATACCACTATGTAGGAAGACCTCATCTTCACCTATTATGTCATCACCAACGTCCGTACTGGCAGCAGATCGATCCATGATGATATTATCACCAGCGTTTGCAGTACCAGCTGCATCTGTACCATCCAAGACAATAAATACATCCTCACCTCTGCGAGATAGAGGAGCATAAACTGTAGATGTCATCTGAAGACCTACATTATGAACGTGTGTTAATGCAATCTCTGAGTTCGCACCAAAGGTAATAACTGCACCATCAGAAATCATAAAGAGGTCATCACCGATTGCGGCATCAAGAGAAACACCCAGACCACCAGCAACAGTTAATGCACCAGTAGTTTTACTTGTAGATGCAGTTGTCGCAGATATATTTACAACCCCACCAGCAGAAATTGAAATAGCGTTAGTATCTGAAGCAGAACCGATTGTACCAGCATCTGCAACCGTAATATTACCTCCAGAAACTATAACCGTTCCTGTCGCATCAGGAAAAGTGATAGTACGGTCAGCGGTAGGGTCTGTAATTGCAAATGTAGTTTCATGTGCGTTTGATGTCGCACCCTCAAAAACTAGAGGATTTGCACCCTGTAATACCGCACCAATCGCAAGTGTATCTGCGGCCGCATCACCTAATACCAACTGTCCATTCAGTGTGGTAGTTCCTGCTATAGTAACATTTTGAGTAAAACTAACATTACCACTGGCATCGATTGCAAATGAATCTGTATCTGATGCTGAACCTATAGTTCCACCATCTTTAATAATGATGTCATCAATAAAGGTAACAACACCACCAGAGGAGATAGTCATTGCAGAAGTAGCAGATGCAGAACCTATCGTACCAGCATCGGCAAGAAGAAGTTTTGCCATTGTCATTAGACCAGTAGAAGGATTGTATGTTAATCCTGTATCTGATTCTGCACCTTGAGCTCCAGTTGCACCGTCAACAAATAATGGGAAGACAGTTTCGTTTGCAGAGTTGTTTGCAGAAACAGCAAACACAGTTGCAGTACCAGAAACAGCAGAACTAAATGCTAATGTACCAGAACCATCTGTCTGTAGAACATTACCACTACTACCATCTTCTTCTGGTAATACCCAAATCTGATCTGCAGTTAGAGCAGGAGCTTCGAAACCAACGTAGTTTGCACCTTCGTAGAAACGTAATTCTTGGTTTGATCCAGCGATATTAATACCACCTTCTACATTTAAAAGATCACCAACATAAAGGTCTGCACTTGTACCGATACCGCCAGTAACAACCAAAGCACCAGTAGTCTTGCTGGAAGAAGCAGTACTAGAACTAAGGGTAACTACACCAGCAGAACTTATTGCGATTGCATCTAAGTCTGAAGCAGAACCTATCTGTCCGTCATCTGCAACAGTAATACCTCCAGAGTGAATACTCCTGTCACTCAGTGTAACTACACCAGCTGCGGCAATAGTAATAGCAGCTGCATCAGTCGCAGTTCCTATAGTACCACCGTCTTTAATTGTTATATCATCTATAAAAGATACAATACCCGTAGAAGCAATTGTGATTGCAGAAGTAGAACTTGCAACACCTATTGTAGCAGCATCTTTGAGCAAAATATCATCTTTGAATGTCACAATACCAGTTGATGCAATTATCATTGCATCCGTTGCACCAGCAGAACCTACTTGACCATCATTGGGAAGAGAAATACCACCAGCACCTATAACTGGTCTAGCGGCAAAAGTAACAACACCAGTTGAGGCAACAGTCATTGCATCACCAGTACCTAGACTACCAATAGTACCATCATTAGCAACCGTTATAGATGGTTGTCCTGTTAGAAGTAGAGTACCAGTTGCATCGGGAAGAGTAACAATACGATCAGCAGTAGGGTCTGTAACCGTAAATACCGTTTCAAACGCATCAGCAGTCACACCCTCAAAAACTAACTGGTTAGAGAAAGTAGGATTATCTTTAAGAATTTCCACATCACTTTGAAGTTTATTAAATTCAAGACGGAATTCTTCAAGAGTTTGTGAAGAAGTTATTTGTGCAGCTGTAATTGCCATTATTGTTTCCCAACTAATTCTTTAAGAAGACTTTTAATTTCATGCATCTCGCACTTTAGACTATTTATCTCCCTTGTAGTGTCCCTTATCTCATCTCTTTGTTCTTGTGCAGCTTTGGCACGTCTAACAGCAATATCGTAAGCACCCTTATTACGATTTATAATAGCTTTACTTCCTTTTTCTCTCACCAGATCAGGAGAACCCTTAACATCAATGTGATTTGGGGCATCTTCTGGTCTACCTTGTAATTCAACTTCACTCATTTTATATCGCCAATGCTATACACCGTAGGTCTTTAATTCTCGGTGGTTCTGCTGTGTTTGTTCCTTTCAATACTATCTTAATCTGAAATGATATAAAATTATCTAATGGAGTTCCTAGACCATCATCCGTAACACCAGCAGTATAAAGATACTCTGTAAAGTTACCTTTTGTTGTAGATGATTTTACTGCAACATCAGGACTACCATCTACATTAAATGGTTCGTAACTTAAATCATCAAATTCAGATGCGTCATCTGATCTCAAAATTTTAAAGTATACTTCAATTTCAGCAGATGCATGTCTATGACCTTGAAAGAATATCTTTAATGCAGTAGCAGTATTTTCTAATGTAACTTTTCTTGTTAAATAAATTGCAGAATTATCATCACCAGAAGGATCAGTAGAGGCATCATAAAGATTGGTTGGGTAAACATCTGATTCTGAATCAATCTTATTCAATCTATTACCAGCACATACAAGTGTCATTCTTTCAGTATCAATAACAGGAGAAACATCACTATTATCTGATGATAGGTCAAAATCAAAGAATGTAGATTTCTGTCCACCAAGTTCATTAGACTCATTAATTTCTGAAGCAATCATATAAGGTCTATCAAAGTATGCATTTGCATTTACATCTATACTTATTGCATCTCCAGCCGCAACTGGAATAAATGAACTTTGAACTCCAGAAGGAGATGTACTAGAAGTAGGTCTTATTTTTGCGCTTAACGTAGTTTCTGCAAGTTCCATTACAGATATAATTGGTCTTATTGTATCCATAGAAGCATTTTCAGTTGCATTTACAACTTCACCACCATTAGTTGCAGTATTAGAATCACCAACAATAGTCGGTGAAGTTGATAAAGTTACAGTATAAGTATCCATATTAATATTTGATATTGCAGTAAACGTTTTATTTATTTCTGTAAATGGAACTTTATGTAACATGTAAAATTCAACTGTCGCACCAGCAGCATGAGAAGTTGCAGCAGTACTATTTTGTGCCCTAGTTATACTAGAAACTGCTGTTCCACTAATAACAGTGTACTTCATAATCTCATCATCAATCTTAATCCAGTATTGACTACTAGAGTCATATGCAAACTTTCCTGTCGTATCATCAAAGTTGGTACTGTTAGTTAATGCTAGACTTGTTGCATCTGAAGTCATCGCAGAAGCAAGAGTTGTTTCTGCATCTGATTTAACTCCACTAATTGTAACATTATTTGAAGTATTATACATACCATGATTTTTATGTTTTATTAATAAAGCACTATTTCCATGAGTAAATACAAGAGGATTATCTTTTAAAATTTTTGCAGGCACTGTTGTATTTTGTAAAGTTACGTTACCCGAAGCAGCAGTTTCAAATTGAGCAACATTAATCTGAAATTTTAAGTCCTCTGTCATAGAGGGAGCCCAAGACCTATTATTATGTCCTTTAAATAGAGTACCAGTATGCGGTTGTTTAGAAACAATCCTGTTACCACCAATATCTGTCTCTCCCATACGAGAGATAAAGACTTTATATTCTGGAGTTACAGACATTAGACATATTGCATATTCCTGTTCATGTAATAAAAATACAGGCGAAGGAAACGTAAATTTAGTTGCAACAGTAGCATCTTGTGATAGATTAATATCAACTGGTTCTTTAACTACACGTGCAAAAGGTAAAATCTTATTGCCTGGATATCCATTTTGTGTATTATGAATTTCCATCCATACAGGAAGATTTTCATCTTTATGAGAGAAAAATACATCAATAGATGTTAAGAATCTTCCAGACGATCTTGCAACACCAAGAACATCGGCAGTTGCACTAACTTCTGAGTTAGCAGAAACTATAAATGTTTGTGCTAGTGGATCATTACCACCACACCCACACATAGCCACCTGTTGTACTCTCATTTGTGTTGTTTGAGATGAAACGGCAGTAGTTTGTCGAACATCATTTACAACCATTCGAGCATTTCTTGTCGCAATAATTGTTTCTTGTTCTGTTTCTAAAACACCAATAGCCTTAAATGTTGTCGTTCCTGCTGTTTCTGGGTCTTTAGAACGGACATCGGTTGCACTTGAAGTAAGTCTAAACTCTATTTCTCCAGTTCTAAATGATGGATTTCCAGAAATCTTCGGATCAGGTATTGAAAGAATACCTTTAATTTCTCCAGAGGCAGTTGTTATCAGTGGACTTTCTGCTGCAACTACACCACTAACATCTGCGGCATCTGTAGTATATCCAGATAATGGAGTTACCATATGATTAAGATTTGCTTTATCAAAGAATAAATATAATCTAATGTTAGGATAAAAACCAAACCCTGTAAATGTAATATTAACTGCCCGCATGAAAGGAATAAAAGCACGTTGAATAACTTTTGTTCCTTGACTTTCTAAGTCAACCTGTGGTACAATACTAGTCTGAACACCAGCTCTTGATGAAGTTCCTCTTGTCGTTTGGGTTGTCCTTGTAGTTATATTGGCAGCAAATCCTCCCCCCGCAATTTCGAATGTAGTACCTTGTGACGAAGAGGTTGACTGCGAGGTTCCTCCCCAAACAGTAGACCAAGCATTCCAAACAGTACCTACAGCATCTTCATTTGCAGCAGTAAAAGTATCAAAGTTACCTTCTACATTAATAATTAAGTCTGGAACAAATTCAGTTTCAAACCATTCGTCACCTTCTGGCACAAGATCAATGTGGCCAGTCCACGTAGAGTGTAGAAGTGGAGTAACACGTTCAACCCTTGTTGCATACGGTTGTTCTTGGAACAAAATTTCTTTGTATGGTAGAGTTAGAAGATCACCAGTTTTTTGATAACCAACTGCAGCTCTTGCACTATCTGTCGTTGCAGTTTCCTCTAACTTTATACCTTTAGCAACATATTCGGGACGCAACTCATTATTTTCCATATCTATAGAACATTTGTAATCTGGATGTTTAACATCACCTATAGAATGACCAGAAAAACTATCCACAACGAAACCAGATTTAAAACGATCTAGTCCGTTAGCATCTTGTATCTGAAAACTATCTGCATCTCTTTCAAGTAAGTTTAGAGAAGTATAATACTCAACATGGCCAAGTCGTTGTTCTAATTTACCAATATCTTTCATAGTATATCTACGATTTTTAACCATTACAATATTACAATGTTGTGGTGTAAAAGTAAAAGCAGGAATGTCTATCGTTGCAAGTTGCATTGTATCTTTAATTTCTTCTGGATAATTTGGTTGTTCTGCCGAAATACCACTAGTAAATGCAATCACTCCTTGTTTTGTCATATGAACTCTACCCCTATAAGGAATAAAGTATTCAAAATCTGATTGTATTAGACTGCCAGGTTTAATCCAGTTTACTGTAGATGCTCCTGTACCATCAAACTGTCTGTTTGCAAAGTCAAAAGAATTTCCTGTAACTTGATCTACACTTTCTAGATTTGTTGAAGTACCAGCAATATCTTCTGCTCTTGGACGTATATCAAAAACGTCTTGAAGATCATATTCACCAGAAGGAGATGGATCATCAGGGTCAACTTTTGTAGCAGAGTAATTTGGTATGTCTTCGTATGTCATTTGATCAGCAACATCTGTATAAGAATCAACCGTAAAAAAGTCTCCAGTACCATGATCAAGATAATCATAAATTACAAGAAGTCTTCCTAGAGGATCACCTTGACCAGGCTTCAAAACAATACGAGAAATATCATAATAATTATCTCTTTGTCCTGTATCTAATTCATACCTACTTGTAATATTAGTACTTCCTTCTGTTACTGCTGTAACAGGTGCAGTTGCAAGACTAGAAAATCCTGTAATAGTATCAGAAGTATTAAACTGTACAGTTGTTCCTCTTTTCTTAACGAACTTCATAGGACTAGATGTATCTACAATTCTTCCTTGAGCACCACTAATAGAACCAGTAATAAGTTCTCCTTTGGTAAAGTTACCTATAACAGTTCCAAGAGTTAATATTGGAGTTGTTGCATCTGCACTTGAACTTTCTGAATCAAGAACTGCAACTAATTTAAACGCATCTGCTCTTCCTAGAGAAATAGTTTTATCGCCGGCCCTTGTACCATATGCAGCGGTTGCTGCACCAGCAACTTTTAATTGTTTCATTAACTGTGTTGTTTTAGTTTTTGCAGTCGCTGAACTTTTTAATAGAGTAGCGGTGATCTTTAGTTTTGCACCATTACCAAATAATGCGTTGTTTGTAATTGTAACTGTAGACGAACCACCACCAGAAAATCCAGTAGATGCACTAACAATATCTCCTTGTTGTCCTGTGCCACCAGCACCAGCAGAAAGAATAGAGATTACATAATCTACCTCTGCATGAGAAACAAATACTTCGTTTGTGCCAGCACTAATTGTCACAACACCAACACTACTAGAAGTAGTTATAAATTGTTTTCTTAAATAATATGAAGTATCACTTACACCAGCATTTGTATTAGTAAGGTGTGTTTTAATAACAGTTTTTGGTAATTTAAATACTGAAACATTTTTTTCTGCTGATTTCAACTGTGCTTGGTTAAGACTAGAACCAGTACCACCAGTTGCGGCACGTTCCAATCCCAAAGGAATTCCATCTAATTCAGCAAGAATATTATCTCCAGAGTTATCCAATTTTGCATTAGTACCATCTAACGTAGTATAAGACTCTGTAGTTGGAACAGCATCAAGAACAATATCAGCACTAAAATTTTGACCACTATCTACATCTGTCATGAAAATTTGTCGAACCTGAGAAACACTTTTTGTTAATGCACGTGTTAGTGTAATATCAGTGTTACCCGAAACTTCCAAAATCTGATCTGACTCAGCTGAGTCTGATGCAGTAAGTTTTTCTCCTGCTTGAAATGTTCCTGATACGTTTGTAAGAAGAACAGTTCCACTTCCCGTACCATCTGCAAATACCCAACCTGTCGCTTTAGATGTTACACCTTTAACTTGTACACCACCAGTTGAATGATTTGCTTCTAATGTAGGAGATGGTGTACCACTGAGTGTTAGAATAGTAAAAGGTCTAAAATCAAACATATAGATTTTATATGATGCAGTAGGAGAACCCACAGTTCCAGAGGTATATTCTATTGCTCTTGTTCGTGCAACACCAATACGATTTCCAGAAGAACTACCTCTTGTTGCAGTCTCAAGATCAAAAAGATCAATCTGTTTGTATGGTGTAGTCTCTCCACTAATAAATGAAATATCGGGAGTACCGTATAGATTGGTTATAGTAAGAAAATTACCCACATCGTAAGTTGTGACACCAGAGTTTACACTAAGAAAGTCTCTTGCTTTCGGTATATCAACAAAGGTATTTCTAAGTTTCTCTATCTCATACCCACGAATATATGCTTTTCCAGGCGATACTTTTAACGATAGTAAATCGTTAGATGCAGTTCCACCAGTATCAGTTATATCTGATTTATTATAGACACCTATATTTTCATTAAGAGTTACAGATTCTTTTACTTCCATAGTAAATGGACGAACCGTATAATCTCCAGACTCATCATAAGTCCTTCTAGCAAGGGTATCAATAATTGTTCCTAATGCAGCTCTATTAACAGGAGCAAGAGAATCTCCATTCCTAACTTCCATCAACATAATAAAAGCACTGTCTTCAGTAGAACCTAAAGGTATACTATCTAGTTTTGCTTCAACCTTTAATCTATGTGCGCCTTTTGCGGCATAGTTTGAAGTTCCCGCTGCATTATCTAGTAGAGATGTATCTGATTCTGGAGTTACAACTGTTTCAGTAATAGTAAACCCAACTTTACCATTTGCTGAATCAACACTATATTTGTCTAACATAATTGTTTGTTCTGGAACTTCTACGAAACCACCACGCAAATAATAAACACCATCTTGAATAACAACACCTGTTCCCTGACCAGTAGGAGATGTTTCAAATACTTGTAAAGACACATCATCAGCAGAATAAGAAGTAGAACCATTAGTTACTGCGATACTACATGAAAGTGTTTCACCAGCAGCAAATACAGTAGTTACATTATCAGTTCCTACACCAGCATACCTCATATAAAATGTTGGTTGGTCAGTAGTAGTACCTACCTCTACATGATTTATCTGCGCTTTAACACCAGTAGTTTGACCTGTTATAAATGCACCTTTGTATTGTAAGGGTTCGATTGTTTCCCCACCATATGAAGATTCAATTTTAAGATAATGGTAGTTTCTAACCAAACGCAATTGTCCAGGCACCACCATTGAACCTTCTTGTAAAACAAAATCACCCAAACGTTCGATATTGTGACGCATGATACTTTGCATTTGTGTAAGTTCACGTGCCTGAACCGCATAGCCGGGTCTTGCAAGAACTTGTTGAAAATTATTTGCTGGGTCAAAATCGTCATAATATGGGGTGACGTTTAAATCGGTTTTTAATGGCATATCTTAAAACTCCACAATTAATTTAATATCTTCTGTCTGATCGGATGCACGTGATATCGGTTTTCTGTTTTCTATATAAATTATATTTCCACTATCTGGATCAAGTTCTGGATTTGCATATCCATCTGTAAAAGTAATTGTTGCACCTCCGGCAAGAGTTACAGCAGCGTCTGCTCCTGCATCTGGAGTTCCGTATGCGGCAGATGTTGCCCCTGTTACTAGGTTTGCACCACTAAATGCCACATAACCCCCATTAGTACCATTAGTACCATAATCACCAAATCTTTCTTGTTGGTAATATAATAAACCTAAACTAGAATCCCAATCTACAACTTTACCTATCGCACCAGTTGATGCTTGAGATATTTTTTCATCTGCATCAAAGGTTCCATTAATAGAAGTAAGTTTTAATGCATACGTTTGTCTTGCAGTTCCAAGCGTTGACGCTGTTGTTGTTCCATACAAATTAGGATCAACTAAAAGTCCTACTCTACGAAAATCGTTTGCAACTGTAAAATCATCACCTTCTGACTGTGTTAATGTTGCGTTCATCATGAGGTAGTGTCCACCAAGTTCTTCAATAGCATTAAAACCGTGACCACCTCTAGGACTAACAACAACTTCTATTATACCACCAGAACCACCCATGTTTGCAGCAGTTGAAAGAGCGGTATCTGAGAATGTAAATCCAGCGGCAAGATTAACTTTACCATAAGTATATCCTGCCCCACCAGCGTGAATAGTAGTATCTGTTCCAGCAGTTAAACCGAAAGATTGTATCGATCCACTAGCAACGGTAATTCTAATAATTGCACCAGAGGATGTTCCTTGACTTGTTCCATCTCCATAAACTGCGGCATAGTATGTTCCGTTTGTATAACTTGATCCTCCAGTAATTTTAACAGAAGAAACTTTACCATCTGTTGCAGCTGCACTTACAGTAGAATTTGTAGTAACAGGCATAAAGTCTGTTGTTAAGTACTTTTCAATTTCAGAACTAGATAGAGAATACATATATTGTAAAACATATCCACCAGATTCAAAAGGAGTAGATGATTCAGATGTAGGAGCAGATCCACTAAATGCAGACCCACTTGCATTATCAAGAACTTTATACACACGATAATCTGAAGTCATAAAGAAAAATGTAGAGTCAAAAATATTTGTTGCACCAGAAGTTGCTGGATTAGAAGTATTTATAGCATGATGGTATTGATCGTATATTGTTCCGTTAACCCAATCTCTTCTAGGTAATGCAAATGTAATAAATGAAGAAGTAATATTTTTTGCCGCAATCATGTCATCCCATACATAAAACTCTTCTCCGATACCATCAGTTGGAGTAGGAGGAGAACCATCACTACCACCAGAAGTTCCAGTAGTAAATGGAGTTGCCTTTCCTATAAAAAGATAATACGTATTTCCAGATGTTTCACTAAACGACTCAAAGAATTGAGTTGCATTATGCTGTCTGAATTTTTCTGTTATGATAGCAGTCATGTTTTTTTCCTCGTTCTATTTATGCACCAGCACCATGTAAAGTTTTTAAAGTTGATCCACTAGAGTTTTTAATTAGTAGAGTAGATAATGTTTTTAATTGCACAGAACCAATTGCATCATCGGCCATATTTGCTTCTGCAACCGTATCAGCTGCAATTATAGTTCCTGTTACTGAGTTTGTATCACCAGTTGTTAGCACTGTACCAGTGGCATCAGGAAAAGTGATAGTACGATCTGCTGTTGGATCAGTCATAGTTAACGTAGTTTCACTCGCATCAGCAGTTGCACCCTCAAATACTATGGATGCACCTGTAGAAGTAAGAACGCCACAAGTTAAAGTACCTACTGTAGTTGTACCAGCACCAAAAGTACCTGTAGTAACAAGATTTTCGTTACCAAAATCAATTGCACCAGAACTATCTGTAATAGAACCAGATGCAACTACCGCAGTTCCAGCATTTAATGTCGTACCGTTAACCGTAGTTGTTTCTAGTGTGGTAATAGTTGCTGAAGTTTGTGTTCCACCTACCGCACCAGCGATTGTAGGAGTATTAATTACAGGAGAACCTAAAGTTACCACTGTTGCCGAAGCACTTATACCACTACTTAGTGCAGACCCATTACCTAGAGCAGTGTAAATTTCGACAAAGTTATCATTAACCTTATCTGCACCTATTCTAAGTGAGTCTCCAGTACCGTCATCTCCAACAGTTCCTATACCAATTGCCTGATATGCCATTAATAAACCCTTTCGTCTTTATATTTATACGAGTTCTATTAGAACCCTTCAAGAACATCCAAAGTTTGTTTCGTGTTATCAAAGGAAGTCCTACTTACATTATCAAAAGATTCTGCATCAAATCCTAGAGGTAAGAAAGCAGGAGCAATACCTAGTAAACTACTATGAGTACCATTCTCAAAATATAATATATCTCCACCTTCTTGTATCAGTAATCCACCAGCAGACTGATCTAGAATAACTTCTGCACCTTCTTCTGCCATAAGTTTATCACCAAGATCATCATTATCTGAGGTTGTACGATCAAATATAATATTATCTCCAGCATTTGCTGCAGAACCGTTTGTACCATCTAATACAATTTCTGTTATTGCTCTTTCGTCTTGTAATGAAACTCTTCCTACAGGTCTAGATGATATATCTGATGGTACTGTATATGATGGGAATACACTATTCTCTCCCCAATTTGCAGTAGGAATTTCACCATCATTAATACCTGATTCTATTTCTATTACCTGAGAATCTAATATAAGTTTTGAATTTTGAGTAGTTGCAGAACCTGTTTCTAACAACATACTTTGCCCATATCCATCAAACAATTCATTTAGAAGTGAACCAGAGTCATCTTCTAATCCTATAACTGTACCATTATCAGTTCCAATTGAATCTGAACTATCAAGAAGTAAATAAACTTTAAAGTTATTCTCTAAAACAAAATCACCAGCTTCCATTCCATAATCTTCTTGTTTTAGTTTATCACCATCTGTTTCTTCTAATATCTCATCACCAGCATGTGAAGAAGAACTATCTGTACCATTGAGAAGAACAGAACCACCTTCATAATCCTCAATACGAATAGCAATATCATTTGCATCGTCAAAAGATTTATTATGATCATTAATTTCTTCTACTAATAAATTTTCTCCAGCACTATTTTGCATCGCATCTATACCGTCAAGAACAATAAAATCATAACCAGTAGAGTTTAATGCACCTGTACTTCCATCAGACGCTGTACCATCCAATGACAGTCTTCCCCACTCAGAGTGTTTATAATAATCACCTTCCATTATCATAATATCTGGGCGTAAGAAATCATTCATAGGGAAGGCGATAGTTTCATCTTCAGATATTAAACGACCACCCCAATTAGTTTCTAGTTCTATATTATCTCCAGCATTACTACTACTACCATCTGTACCACTAAGAAGGAAAAGAAAATTTGTAAACCTGTAGAAGTTTTTAAACGTAACTGAAGAACCAAGGTTTAATGCAGCGGAAACTTCCATCTGCATTGGATCTCCACCATACTTAATATCATTAACATCATCTTTCTCACCAACATCAACTCCATCAATTAGAAGTCTATCAACATTAATGGTTGGGCCTCGTTTTCTTAGAGCATCCTCTAACTGAATATTAGTTACACCACTTGCATCGGAAAAAGAATCCATAACCATATGACTTAGACCAACTGAGTTTAAAGGTCTAGGTTTAGGTAAATTCATTTTTACTTTTAACTGTCTAACAAATAAATTGTCTCTTTCTAAATCACCGATACCAGCAGCAGCCTCCGACATAAGAAGACTGTTTTCATCGTCTGCTCTAAGGTTTGTTCCATTCAGTATAATATTATCACCATTAGCATCTTCTGATATAATTGTATACTGTAAACTTAAAACTCTACTGTCAACTACAATACCGTCAGTAACTATATGACTACCAACATGATCACCATCTTCATGTACAAGTCGATTGTGTGTTCCTGTCTCTGATCCATTTAGAACCAGTTGATCACCATCTGCATCAATAAGGTTATAAACTCCTAATGCAGAACCATTCATCACACAATAAGAACCAGCATCATTAATCTCACCAGTATCAGCAGTAATACTAGTTGCATTAAGTATTAAGAAAGAAAATGCACCAGTAATGTCTACATTGTCAGTACCACTTGCATCAGTACCTTCTAGTATAATTTGATCACCAGCATCTACCTGAGAACCATCATCAGAACCAGTGATACAAATACTGTCTCCCTCATCTTTTGAGGTTTCTAATGCAATTATACCAAAACCAGAACCCACAGAACTACCACCACTAGAACCAGTTTCTAATGAAGTACCAAAATCAGTTCCATCTAAAGTTACATTAAATTGAGCTTCTCCTCCAGACTCTAACATTAATGCCTGAAATACATTTCCTGATTCAAAAACTTTCGGTATACCAATTCTTTGATTAATTTTAAGGTTAAATACACCTGATAATACAGAAGCAAAAACATTAGTAAATGTTTCATCTGGTGCATCAATAAGACCAACTCCTGTGACAGGCATACTTACAGACATTAAAGATGCAATAGTAACTTTACCAAAAGCAGCGAAACCAGATGGATGAACTGCCTTTTTTAGTTGATTCATATAGTTTGCAACAGACTGACCTATTCTTACCTCATATGAAAAATCTTGGTAATAATAAGAATCTTGTATTCGTATAACATCTTCTGATACTAGACTTTCAGTGTTTTGATATCTTCCTACGTCCGTAGATACAAAACCATTAGACATACTGAGTTTTCCGATTGTTGCAGAAATAATCTCTGCACTAACACCAGTTGTAGTAGTTATTGTTTGACCAATTAAATTATCAGGAGTTTCATTAAGCAATTCTTCTCCAGCATTTGTACCATCATCATCTGTAGCATCAAGTATAATATTACCAGATAAGAAATCTTCTGGTTCGTGTAATATATTATCACCAACATCAGTATCAGAATCACCGGCTGCAAGTCCACTTTCTTGCATAAGAGTATTACCAACACGTTCTGATGCTGATAGTCCATCAAATATTATTGCACTGCCTTCGTCTGATCCTCCAGAATCCGTTGCATTAAAAACCATGACAATAGTTTCATCAAAATTACTTATTACATCTGCATTAAATATTATTTTATCACCATCACCAATTACATTTTCTTTTATAGATGATAATGTATTGTTTAGTGGATCATTACTTGATTCATCTAATAATTTAAATCCATCCTCACCAATAAGAACACTAGCAGAATCAATACCATGATCAACTGTTTGTTTTTCAAAGAAAGTATAAAGACCATCTACATCTGTACCACTAGAATTACCATCAATACCTTCTAATAAAAGAACATCTTTAATATTAGTTTTCTCATCAGAACTTTGTCCTAATAATCTACCACCGCCCACAGAATCTTCCATTGCGATATTATCACCAGCATCAACACCACCAGATGCTGTACTGTCTAAGGTTATTGCAAATAAAGATGTAATTGCTCTATCTGAAGTTCCATCTTCTAATAAAACCCCCTCTTCTAAATCTACAATTCTAGTTCCGTCTATAGGAGCAGTTGTAACATATGCTTCGGCAGGGATCAAACTTCTTGATCGACCAGCACCAAGTTGAGTTGGTTTAGTTCCTTCCCAAGAAAATAGAGTATTTGGTTCGTGTAGTATATAACCTAAACCAACATTTGGATCGAGTCCAAAACCATCTGCCTTTGTTGGGTTTGCTATCTGTCCATGAGCTTCGTGGTTAAGTTCATCTCTTTGTCTTTCTGGTATACGTCTATTTCTTGCATAGGTAAGACCACTAAAGGCAGTAAAGGCAGAATTTATAGTACCAGAAGTGCCGTTCAATCCAAGAGAAGCCGATCTAAAATTACCTACTTCTTTACCAAATAATCCAGTACCTTGTCCTACTTCTTCTAACATAATAGGAGAGTTTTTAACTTCTGGAACAAAAACTTCGATACTATTATCTGTTGCAATACTATTGGCCTCAATATATGTTTGACTTAACCAACCACCAGCAGTATGTTGTTGAACATCTGTTCCATTTAATTGAAACTTATCTTTTCTTTGTTGTAAGTGGTCAACAGTATTATGCGGTTCGTATAAAAGGGAATTTCCCTCATCAACAGAGAATTGAATCACTTTACTACCAGCATCAGTTCCACTACTATCTGTTCCATCTAATAATATTTCGTCACCAGCGTTAGTGCCACTTCCATCTGTACCACCATCTTCTATCAGAAAAGAATCTCCAACAGCAGTTCCCTCTAATAATATATTTTCACCAAACTGTCTCATACGTGGAAAAATAACAGTTGCAAAGGTAAAAGGATCAATCAAAAGATCCGATTCTTCTTCACCATTAATGTGTTGTAATTCAATATGAAATCTTTCACCTTCTCTTTGGAAGTCAGCATCTGTTTCCAACTGAAAACCAATATAGTTACTATCTTGACCATCTGTAACCAAGGTATCTACTTCTGGTGATTCATCTGATCTTTGGGGTTTTCCATCTATAATAATAATACCTTCGGCATCTTCAATGTCTAATCCTCTTGCTTGAAGATTTTCTCGACTATTTTCTTCAAGAACATTGTCACCCACCAATCTACTAAAAGATAATTCTGTATTTACTTCTAATTCAACATTTTGAGATATAGTAGAACCTTCTTGTTCCATCTTTATACTAACATCATCATCTATATCAACTACAAGAAGTTGAGTACTATCTGTATAAGAAATAACTGTACCTTCATGAGAACTTAATGTATTAGTTGCACTAAAGGTTCCATCTCTAACTTTTTTTACTATAAGATTTGCAGGAACGGATGCATTTGGACTAGACTTATAGTTAAACCCAGTATCTAACATATTGACATCAAGTATTGCACCTATGTCAGTAGACAACGCAATCAAGTTCTCACCTGATCCTTTACTAGATGTAACCGTGACTGTAGGTAGAGAAAGATATCCAGAACCAGAACTTGTTACTCTAATATCACCAATTATTCCATTGACAATATTACCTGTTTCTGCATTAACAGCAGTCCCTTGTTCTCCAACTATTTTATTACCAGAAAATTTATCAGGAACTCGTGGTTTTGGAGTTCCATATTCAGATAGTATATACCAATCTGTATCAGCATCGACACCATCAGTGACAAATTCACCTGTACCATTTAAAGTAATATTATCACCATCTTCAAATATTAAATTCATATCAGGAAATGAATTGTTTGTTGCGTCTTCATAAACTAGATAATCTCCAAACCCACGTGAGGCCTCTGCTGAAGTACTTTCTAATATAAAACAATCACCTACAAATGCAACTTCGGCAGTCGGTGCAACAGCTGCAGAATCGGTAGTTGTAAATACTAGAGGATCACCTACTCTAAAATCAGAACCAGAAGTATCTATTATAATATCACTAACACCACCAGTACCAACCGTATTAACTTGTGCATTTGCATTACCATTTCCTATAGAACTGTCAAGAGTGATATCATCACCAGAAGAATATAGTATTCCTCCTTGGTCTACAATTGCACCTGTTATTATTTTCTGTACTTCAAATCTTTGTTCTACATCAGAAACTACACCATTAGCACTAAGGGTTTCTCCATCAACAAAGGTTCCAACAATACTAGTTAAATCTACTTCAAATTCTGTAATAGAATCTGCACCTTGAGCAAATCCTATTGCGTTTGATACAAAAACAGTTGCACCAGAAGTTACACCAGTAAGATACTGTCCGATAACATCATTACCATCTGCGCCAGGTTTATTTCTTGCTCTAATAATTGATCTTTTTGTCCAGTTACCATCGGACATACGCATCATATATCTTGTTGGATAAAAGATATCCGACTCTTCAGCAAACATCATTCTCAAGAAAAGTTTATGACCTTCTGAAGTACCCTTTGCAGTATAAAGGTCTTTGATACTTTTTATTACATCTCTTTTTGATATTCCATCAGCCAAGGTAAAGGGAATTGCAGACATAAACTGTCTTTGCATCTCATCTAATAATGAGGCAGTAGTATTATCACTATTTGCATAATCTAGTAATTTTTGAATAGTCTGTATAGGATTACCACGATAAGAAACCACAGTTGCAGTTGCACCAGTATTTCCACCTGTTACTGTTTCCCCTATAATAAATTTTTGATTTGATGAAATAATTAATCTTGATGGTTCTAACTCTAAATCGTCAACGATGATAGTAGCGGTAGCATTAGAAGTTCCACCAGTTATAGTCTCACCAATTTCAAACTTACCAGTTGTACCCACACCAGATTCAGTAACAACCTTTCCACCATCTTCATCTAAAATAAAATTTGATGATGTAGTTTCTTGAATGATATTATTAATAACACCATCTACAACCAACTCTGCTGCTTCTAGAAACTCATAATATGCCTTTAAGAATTTTACATACTGGGGATGTTCCGACTGAACAAAGTCGGGAACTTGGCCTTCTATTAGTGGAGATATTTTTGTAACTAATTCTGAATCAAAAGGTGCCATCTGTTAGTAACTCGTATTACTTGAATAACTTGTTGCGGTTGTGTATGTTGAAGTTGCCCCTGAGTCTCCTACTGCAATACTGTCTATCTCTCCTTTAATATTAATATTGACCATATCCAATTCTAAGATTTGATTACGAACAGGAACTACATCTTTAGAACTAGGTATTGCAGTTATTCGGATACTTGTAGAGGATAACCCATCCACATTAGATATACTAGAGATAACCAATGCATTTATGTTAACTGTTCCAGATGTATAATCAACTGTCCCAGCAGCTGCATCATCATAGGTTCTTATTACACCAACTAAATGATATCTTCTAAGATTACCAACACCATCATCATCTATAAAACTTTCTGTAGTTTCTGATCCAACCTTAAATCCAGAAGAACCTATTACACCTCCCATAGAAGAGTTGTGTCCAGAATGAGGATTGTAAAGTGCATTGTTTAAATAAACATTATATCCAGCAGAATTGTTTATTGATGGAGTAAAAAATTTTGATAAAGTTATATTTGTTATATTACTTAGAATTGCTGAGTTAGTATCATCAATCATACCTGTAACAACAGAATGTCTAAACACATTACTAAATGTTTTTAAACTATTATTGTTATAATTTTTTAGAATAGTATTAACATCTGATACAAGAGTATTTTTATCTTTAGTAGTTTTACTAGAATCATATTTAAAATTTACATCTAAAATAATATACACAATCTCTGGATCAATAATTACTGGAGTAATAGAGGCAACATTATATTTTTGTAGGTTTGAAACTAGTAAAGTTTTCTGTGCAACTGTCAAGTTATTTCCTGTAGTTGATTTAATAGAAATATAAACTCTACCATAAGATGGAGTACTAGTTACTCCCAGACTAGGATCGTATGATCCTGCCTCACCACCAAAAACCATAACTGCCTGTGTTTGTGGAAATAGTTTTTTTGCGTATACTTTATAATCTTCGCCAGTTACACATCTTCCTTGTGATGCATAGTCTAGTGGTGCATTTAACTTAATAGAAGACAACGCCTCTGCACTGGAACCACCAGCAGATTTATTAAGAGTAGTTACAACAACATCAGTAATTGTATCAATCGCACCTGAGGTAGTAAAACTATTTGCACCATTTGATTCAGATTTATTTGTTACTACATATTTTAGAAAAACTATATTACCATCTGTAACTTCTTTACTAACAACACCATCACCAAAATATACTTGAAATATTCCACCCTCTACTTCTTGTATGTAATATACAGAAGAATTTTTAGTAAGTGCAGATATATCAGTTGCTTTTATATACGTTTCCAGTGTAGTGTCTGCTGCAGAATTTTGTACTTGTACAGTAAGTGTAGATGTATCAGAATTACTAGATGGTAAAGTAAATCTCTGATCTACATTCGAAGAGTCTACAGTATACCTAGTTGTAATATATGTTCCTTCATAAATCTTAATGTTATTAAAAGGAATACTTGTCCCACTATTCTGAGCTGTCATATCTTCAATAGTTACATACTGATAATCTTCGTTATTTACTTTAGTAGTAAATACTGTTCCTGCCTGCATCGTAGCAGAACCTTTAGACGCAGCATTTAAAACAACATTAACATCTGCATAAGGAGCTCTACAAGAACTTACTTCGTATCCTAAAGTTTTTGCATGAGAAGTAATACTTGAACGTAGTGTTGCTGAATCTAAAAACATTTCATTTGCAAGCATGTTTGCATTGAAACCAAGGTAGTGAGTATTATAGGCAAGAGTATCTAAAAGAATATTTAAACCAGAACCCTCAAAATCATAATCTTTAAAAGTATCTTGTTGTTTTAAAAATGTTTTTAAATTTGTTTTAATATTATCAAAATCAAAATCTGTAATATCAATTTTGCGGTTATTGGCCATTATCGTAACCTTTCTAACATAAGTGTTAATTCTACAAGTTCAGTAGGAGCATTGACAACATAAAATTCTACACTAATATCATAAGCATTTTTGTCTAAGTTAGGATATGCAGTTATCCCAGCGAGTCTTGCTCTTGGTTCAAAATTTTCAATAACATCTTCCACTTGTCTTGCGAGAATGATAGCCGTATTTGGAGTCATTAATTCAAATAAGGTTCCCCTGACACCAGAAAATATTTCTGGGTGAAAAGGTTTTTCGTATTGATTCATTAATACTAAGTTACGAACTGATCTCTTTACTGCTTGTATATTGTTAATAATATTAATATCTTTATCAGTATTATTCATTCCGAAGAAAAGGTCTAGATCAGAATAAATTTGAGAGGCTCTTGATTCGCCTTTACCAGTAGCATCACTATAAGCATCTTCATTACGCCATCCTTCATTAGTATTTGACGTTGCCATTAACCTTAACCCCTATCTTTTGAACTATTTATACAAATATTAGTACGTTTGTTTCATAGAATATGGACTATATTTTCCCCATATCTCTTTTGCTTCTCTTCTTATGAATGGTTTACTCTTCTCACCCTTAATCGGATTTGTGAT
>Ga0307986_10000577_pt1 | contig 27038 bp, 25 predicted proteins | sample EllFjometageno82_FD_203170 | JGI IMG/M metagenome (GOLD analysis project Ga0307986, IMG submission 203170) | Marine microbial communities from Ellis Fjord, Antarctic Ocean - #82 | ecosystem: Environmental > Aquatic > Marine > Unclassified | place: Southern Ocean | collected 2014-10-09 | reverse complement strand
AATTTTCTTAACTCTTTTGGCAACTCTAAGAGTAAAATCAGGGCTGTCTACACTAAACAAAATATCTGGATTGAATTTAATAATTTCATCTACAGTTTTATTAATTCTATTTCTTATCTTAAAGATATTGAATAAAACACTTGTGAAACCCAAGTAAGTAATTTCTTTAAGATCAAAAATTGATTTAATGCCTAATGAAGTTAGGTGGTAGCCACCTACAGATAAATATTCAATGTTTGGGTTGCTTTGCTTAAGTTGCGTAATAACTCTTGAGGCTAATTTATCACTCGATGGTTCACCTGTTAAAATAAATATTTTTTTCATTTTATTGTTATAAATAGCTTATTTTTATTTGCAAAAATTATACTTTTTACTTTATCTAAAAATATATTTTGGTCAGCTTTAAGTACTAGGCCTTTTAAGTTAGCTTTTTTACAATCTTTAATAGTGTCAAGTCCAACAGTTGGTAAATCGACTCTTAGATCTTGTTTTTTTTTGGGGAATTTAATTAGTATTCCTTGATTATTTTTAGCTTTAATTATTGACTGTAACATTTTTTTTGTACCACTAGAATTTTCTTTCACAATAATAGAATTGTTGCGGACTACTAAGGCTTGAGTATGATTGTGTGCATTCAACTTATTTAATGAATTAATACCCTTTGTAATTTCAATCAACTCTGTTTTATTAGGTTTAATTTTTGTATAATTTCCTTTTGATAAAGTTAATTCTGGATTAAAGAAATTAGATTTAATCACTTTAATTTTATGCTCTGCTAAAATTTTTATTAGTTCTTTTAATATGGCTGCGTCTCCTAATTTAGAGGCCTTAATTATTCTTGGTATGTAAAAAAGACCTTTAAAATCTAATTTAAGTGATGAGACTTTAGGTTTATTAATTTTACCTGCAAATAAAACTTTTTTACATTTGTTGTCTTTGATTACTGATAAAATTTTACCGAACTGTCCTATGCCAATAAAATAGCTATTCTTGTATTTTTTAAATTCGTTATTTGCAGTTAAATCAATTATAAAATATTTTTTCTTATTCTTTTTAATTTTACTTAAAATAATTTTTGGGAAATCTGTACTACCAAGAAATAATCCAATCATCTTATTTTAGGAAAGGTGTGCAAATAGGTCTTTTTTTATCTTTATTAATAAATTTCAATACCTCATCTACAAGTGAGTTTTCTTTAATGTGGCCATTTAATCTGTTTAAATTTTCAGTTAAGTTTTTTGTCTTAAATATATCCTTATAAGCGTCTGTAAGGCTCATAATATCTTTGTTTGGAACATTGCTTCTTCTCAATCCCACTACATTAATACCATTTAAGAAGTTTCGATTGCCTGTTGATAACCCATAAGGTATGACGTCTCTTGAAACACCTGTCATACCACCAATCATTGCCATTTTACCTATTCTTACAAATTGTTGTACTCCGCAGTTACCGCCTATCACGACATAATCATCTATTTGTGCATGACCAGCTATGGCAGCACTATTTGCGATAACAATATTATTTCCTATAATACAATCATGAGCAATATGTGCGCTAATCATAATTAAATTATTATTTCCTACTTTCGTTACTCCTCCACCCTGTACTGTTCCAGGATTAATTGTTGAATATTCTCTTATTGTATTATTATTTCCTATTATAAGTTTTGTTTTTTCACCTTTATATTTCATATCTTGTGGATTACTGCCTATAGAGGCAAAAGGATAAATATTATTATTTTTTCCAATAACTGTGTGGCCTGAAATATTTACATGTGATTGAATTACTACATCGTCACCTATTTCGACATCAGGGCCAATAATAGTATAAGGGCCAATTTTTACAGATGATGAAATTTTGGATTTAGCATCTATAATGGCAGTTTTATGAATCATCTATTTATTTTCCTTAATGAAATTTTTTAAATCTTTTGCTGGATAGCCCATTACACTTGAATTATCTGAAATATTCCTAATTACACCGCTACCTCCTCCAATTTTTACATTATTACCAATTTCTAAATGACCAGAAATTCCTGCTTGTCCACCAATCATAACATTATTTCCTAATTTAGAACTGCCAGCAAAACCAACTTGTCCGGCAATGATACAATTATTGCCGATTGTATTGTTATGAGCAATATGAACATGATTGTCTATATATGTGTTTTTTCCAATTACTGTGTTTGATAAAGAACCTCTATCGATAGTTGTACCACAACCAATTTCACAATTATCTTCAATTATAACTATCCCAACATGGGGATATTTAAAGTTTTTTTCTCTATCGGGAAAAAATCCAAAACCTTTTTTTCCAATAACACAACTATCCAATATATAAACATTATCTTTGATAATAGTATTTCTAATTATTACATTAGAACCAATAGAGCAATTATTTCCGACGGTAACATTACTTTCTAAAATTGAATTATGTCCAATTAAACAATTTTTTCCAATTTTAACATTTTTCCCTATTAGAATATTATTACCAAAGGTAACTTTTTTTTTAAATAAAGTTTTATTTATATCTTTTACATTTGGGTCAAAATTATCAGTTATAGATTCTGGATAGAATGATTTAGTAATTTTTGCAGCAGCTATTAGTACATTATCAACGATTATTTTATTACAGTTATCTGGTAAAATATTCTTAAGATTACTTGTTGTAATACAAAATGAAGCTTTTGTTTTTGACGCTAACAACTCATATTTTTTTGAGTGAAAAAAAGTAATATCATTTTTAGTAGCAGATAAAATGTCCTTTATATCGAAAACCTTAATCTTTTTTAAATTTTGATGATCGGGAACGTCAGATAATTTTAAAAGTTTATTTATCTCAAAAGGACCGTTATTTTTAAAAAAAGGATTAATCATTGACAATAATATTTATCAAAATCTAAATAAATTGCTTATCAATAATTATTACTAATTATTTTCTGTCTACGATTGTTGCTGACCATTGGGCATCAGCCATTTTTTTTTCACCAACAAAAGCTTCACCTTTGTATTTCCAAACTCTACCGTGTGATCTTGTGGCTTCAATGTTAAGTTCTAATTTACAATCAGGTATGACTGGGCTTCTAAACCTCGCTTTTTCAATACCCATTAAAAAAACAAGTTTATTTTCATAAGTTTCTTTATCAATACCATGTGCAGTTAATGCAGCAGCAGCTTGACCAAAAGCTTCGACAATTAAAACACCTGGCATAACCGGGTTTCCAGGGAAATGCCCTTGTACAAAAAAACTTTCTTTTTTTACAAAGACAATAGCAGTAGCTGAAAAAAGTTTTTTAATATTAATCAATTCATCTATTAACAGCATAGGCTCTCTATGTGGTAGCAAATCATTTATTTGTTTTTTATTTAAAGATATACTCATTTTTTTTATTTTAACTTTATAACCTTAATTTTTGCATTCAAAATTTCAATAATATCTTTTGTCAAATCTAATTCACTTTTACCAATAATAATATTTTGCTTAGGCAGTATATATGAAATTGACTTATTTTTAGCATATTCACCTAAAATGGGAGTTAATTTTTCAGTGAGAGTTATTTGTGCTTTGTTCCTCAGTGATGCAAAATTCTTTAAGCTATCATTACGTTTTTTTCTATACTTAGAAACTTTCTGATTGAATAGATTTACCTTTTCATTAAATTCTTTTTTATTTAAAATATTTTGCTGTGAGACTAGTTTTGTTTCTTCTTTTTTTAAATCTTCTTCATTTTTCTTGAAGTTATCAGAATAAGATTTGTTTTTTTTCTCTAATTGTTTGATGATTGATTGTCCTGCTAATGAATTATTCATTATAAAGTCTAAATCAATATAGTAAATAGTTTCATTTGATAAAGCAATATTTGAATAAAATATACTAATAACAAATACTAGATGCCTTAAGATTCTTTTCATTATAATTAAAAAGTTGTTCCTAAATTAAATCTAAAGGTTTCAGTTTTATCAGTTGAATTTTTTGTTATTGGTTGAGAAAGAGAAAAACTTAATGGACCAATTGGGGTAAATACATTGAGCGCCACGCCAGTAGCACTTCTAATTTTATTATTTTTGTCTATTGAGCTATTATAATCAACTCCCCACACATTACCCGCATCAATAAAAAAAGAAACATCAGTGTTTTGAAATGATGGTAAAATTTCTGGAAAAGCAGCATTAAAATTTACAGTAGAAATGTAGTTTCCACCCACAAAATCATTGTTATCAACGGGTCCTACTTTGCCTTTTTCAAAGCCTCTTAATTTACTTTCTGGTATATATAATCTTTTAGATATTCTTACGTCATTATCGCTTAGAGAGTTAATTGCCTTTCCATAAAAACTTACTTTAGTAACTATATTAGAAATTTTTTGATACCTTGATGTTTCATAAGCATTCATTATTTCATAACTTTCGGAAAGTAGTGGGAGCTCTTGATAAAAAATATTTCTATACCCTTCATCTGGTTGATATTTTTTATTTCTTTGATCATAATCTAATGAGTAATTGAAATACATATCGAAATAATCACCATTCTGTTTCTTTTTAACTGCAGAGGCCTTGCTGGTTGTCTTTAATTTTTCATAAGAGGTGTCAATTGAAGGTGAAAAATAAAGGTTCTCATATTGCTCGAAAGAAGTTCCTAATGAAAAACCAATATTATCAGTTTTGTATCCAAAATCTTTTAAATTATCTGTGCTCGTGCTGCTTACTGATGTGAACAGTGTATTGTCAGTATAATTAAAATTAGGCTGTACATGTACAAACTTTCCCTTAACAGAGTTAGCCGAAAATTGTAAATTAGTATCTAGCTGAATTCCTTTTCCTAAAAAATTATTTTCTTTAATTCCCCCACCTATAGTTCCCCCAGAAGTTCCCACACCAGCAGCTAAAGAAATCTCTCCAGTAGCCTTTTCCTCAACTGTAATATCTATAACTTTAAAGTTTGGGGTTGATCCTGGTAAGACCTTACTTTCAACTTTTGAAAAAATATTTTTTGATTTTATTCGATTAATTGATTTATTAAAAAGGATTTCATTATAAGCATCGCCTTCATCAACAATAAAGACATTTCTAATTACTTCTTCGATAGTATAGGCATTTCCTAAAATATTAATTTTTTCAACATAAAACTTATCTGTGTCAGCGACAGTAATAAATATATCTAATTTGTCATCATCAATAATATTTTCTGATAATGTGGCATTAATAAACTCATACTCTTTAGAAAGGGCAATTTTATCAACTTCTCTTAAAACTTTTTCAATTTTACTTAATGAATATTCTTTATCTTTAAGTTTACTAAGTAATTTTTCAATTTGTAAAAAATATTTTTTATCATAATCCTGTGATAAAATTAATTTTAATTCATTAAACGTAAACTTTTTACCAGCATTAATGTTATAGATTAGTTTAAAAGATCCATTATCATCAAATTCTACAAAGGAATTTTCAATTTTAATATTATAATATCCATTATCTTTGTAATAATTTTTTAAAAGTCGTTTATCTAATTCAATACGTTCATAATTTAGATATACATTTTGTGATAAAAATTTCCAAAATTTAGATTCTTCACTTGTTATAATGTTTTTTAACTTTCTATCTTTAATTTTTTTGTCACCTAAAAATTGTATTTGGCTAATTGTAGCTTTAGAGCCCAAATCTACATCATAAACAATTTGAATTGAATTTTGCTCTTCATTTAAGATAGATTTTGTATCAATCTCAGCAAAATAATAACCAGTTGTTTTAAAGGTATTTTTAATAAAATTTAAATCAGCTAAAAAAGTTGATTCAATAAATGATGATCTATTTTTTAATTTTATATTATCTAAAATAAATTCTTCTAATTTTTTACTTCTAACGCCATTAATTAAAACTTCACTAATAATTGGGTTCTCCACAACACTAATGTTAAGAATTGAATCTGTTATATTTAGTTTAATGTCTTTAAAAAAATTAGTTGCATAAATTTTCTTTAATATAGTATTTAAGCTGTCTTGGTCATAGTCAGAACCTTTTGAGATCTCACCAAAAACAATTAAAGATTCTTTGGAAATTCTCTTATTGCCATCAACTTTTATGTCAGTAATTACTTCTGCAAAAGAAAGAGTTGTTAGAAAAAATACAATAAAGTTTAGTTTAATAATTTTTTTTAACATACGGTTTTATATATGCATTGAGTTAATTTTTAAACTTACATAATTGCTCAATTTGGTTATTTCATCGACATTTTTAGGAATAATTCGTTTAAATTTCAAAAATTCTTTATTTTTTAGGATTTTTAACATTGTTTTAGAAATATCCAAAAAATGAATCTTATTATTCAAGAACATTTGAACTAAATTATCATTAGCTGCAACAATTATCGTTTCATAAAGAGAGTCATTGTTGGGAAGTTTTTTTAAAACTTTTACAACTGGGAATTTTTTTAAATCAATATTTTTAAAATTTAAATTATTAATAATTGAAAAATCTAATTTTTTAGATACAACTTTTTTTTTACTATTTTGATATAGTGAATTAGATATTGGTATAGTCATATTGGTGTCATGTATTAATATTTTTGTTAAACCATTTTTAAATTTAACTATAGCATGTACGTAAGATTTTGAATGAACTAAGATTTTTAATTTATTGTAATCAAGATTAAAAATTTTTTTTGCCTCAATTATTTCAAAAACTTTATTCATCATTGTAGCAGAATCTATTGTAATTTTTTTTCCCATTTTCCAATTGGGGTGATTTAGAGCAGATTTTACAGTAATTGATTTAAAATTATTTAAAGGAAGTTTTAAAAATGGGCCACCAGATGCTGTGATATATACATTATCAATTTCAAAGTTTTTAGAATTACCTATAAGGGAATAAATAGAAAAATGCTCAGAATCAATAGGAATAAATTTTGTTTTATTTTTTAATAATTCATTTTGAATCAAGGACCAACCACAAATAATTGACTCTTTATTTGCAATTGCAATTTTTTTTGTAAATTTTATAATTTTAATTGTTGGTTCCAAGCCATCCAAACCTGATATTGCATTCATAATATAATCATTTTTTTTATTACGAAAAATCTTATCGATTGAATTAAAGTTATTATAAATATTAATTTGTTTATTCTTTAAAAGATCTTTTATTTTCAAAAATTGTTTATAATTTGTAACTATAATATTTTTTACTTTAAATATTTTAATCTGTTTTAAAAGTTCATTGATATTTTTATTAGCTGTAAGAAGTGTTATAGTAAAATTATCTTTATCTTTTTTTAAAATATTAATAAGTGATTTTCCTATTGATCCTGTAGACCCTAAAATAGTAATTTGTTTTTTCATTATTAAAAATAATTCAGTAATATATACCCAATTGGTATGGCAAAAATAATACCGTCAATCCGGTCCAAAACACCTCCATGTCCTGGTAACAAATCACTAGTATCTTTGACCTTGGCTTTTCGTTTCAAATACGAAATAAATAGATCACCAAGTTGTGTTGTTAATGAAATAAGTCCTGTAACCATAAATAATGATAAAATTGTATGATTTACAATAGTATCTAAAAAAGGAAAAATTAACATGAGTGAAAATATAAAAGATCCTATAGAGCCTGATATAGTTTTTTTAGGACTTATTTTTGTTAATTTTTTACCTTTAAATAGTTTTCCAAAAATTAAACCACCGATATCTGAGGCAATTGACACGAAAATTGAATATACAAAAAAAATTTTTAATTCTGGCTTATATGAAACAACATAAAGTATCCCAAAAACAAGTAATGACAAATACATCAATGAAAGACTTTTAAAAATAAATGTAAGTATTTTACTTCTAATAAAAATTTTCGAAATTAATCCATAAAATTCTATCCATGCAATTAAAGCAATTATTATTAAAGAAACAATTAAGATATAGGTGTATAAATACATGGATATTAAAAGTGCAAATAACGCTATAGATGTAATTATTCTTTTTTTTAATTCTAAACTCATTAAATTGACCCAAAATTTCTTTTTAATGCTTTAAATTGATTTAGAATTTTTCTATAATCATTTTTTTTAAAATCTGGCCAAAACTTTTTTTCAAAAAAAATTTCGGTATATGCTAATTGCCATAATAAAAAATTACTAAGTCTATGTGTGTCACCTGTTCTTATTAGTAAGTCTGGGTTTGGCAACCCATCAGTATATAAATTACTTTCAATGTTTTTTTCATTAATCTTTAGTTTTTTTCTATTAACAAGTTTCATGGAATTTAACAGTTCTTCTTTTGATCCATAGTTTAATGCTAAATTAATTTGTAATTTTTTATTTTGTGTAGTTTTTTTTTCTGAATCATTTAATAATTTTTGCAATTTATTGCTAAATTTTTTTTTATTACCTATAATTTTTAACTTTATTTCATTTTTGATTAATTTATCTATTTTCTTAGATAAAAAATTTTCCAACAAAGTAAATAAAAATGAAATTTCTTTTTTTGGTCTTTTCCAATTTTCAGTTGAAAATGTGTATAAAGTTAAATAAGTAATATTTTGTTTTATTGTTTCTTCAATTATTGACTCTATTGTATCTAAACCAGCTCTATGGCCTGAATTGCGAGAACCATTTTTTTTAACACCCCATCTTCCGTTTCCATCCATAATGATGGCAACATGTTTAATTGGGTTCATATAGTCATTATTTCTTTTTCTTTGGCTTCAACTTTTTGATCGATAGTTTTAATATGATCGTCTGTGAATGTTTGAACTATTTTTTCGTATTTTTTTTCATCATCTTCACTTATTTCTTTATCCTTGTGCAAGTTTTTTAAATCATCATTAGCTTCTCTTCTAATGTTTCTGATTGATACTTTGCATTTCTCTCCTATAGATTTAATAAGTTTTTTAATTTCTACTCTTCTCTCTTCATTTAAATCAGGAACAGGTAATCTTATTAATTGACCATCAATTTGTGGGTTTAAACCAAGCTCTGATTTTTTAATCGCTGAATCAACAAGGGAAACATTATTTAAATCCCATATCTGAATATTGATCATACGTGCATCAGGTGTTGTTATGCTAGCAACTTGATTTAATGGCATTGCCTGTCCATAAACATCGACCTTAACTAGGTCAAGCATGGATGCATTTGCTCTTCCCGTTCTTAAAGATGTTAGTTCTTTTGTAAAAACCTCAATGGTCTTATCCATTTTTTGGTTATATGTCTTTTCATTAAACATTTATGCACCAATTTTTAATCTGTAAAAATCTTTAATCTTTAAATCTGAAATATTAAGTTCTTTTACTATGTCTTGTACTTTCTTTTTTGGTTCCATAACCCAGGCTTGAGTAAGTAAGGCGTTTTCCTCTTTAAACTTATTCATTTTACCTAAGCTAATTTTGTCAACAATCGCATCAGGTTTTCCAGAATTTTTTAATTCTTCTGTGACAAGTTCTTGTTCCTTTTCAAGAACATCTTTATCAATTAAATCTGAATTTAGAGCCAATGGATTAGATGCAGCTATATGCATTGAAAGCTGTTTACCGAATGATTTAACAGCAACTGTGTCATTCGATGTTTCAAGAGACACAATAACAGATAATTTAGATAAATTATCTTTAACCACAGTGTGCAAATAGTTAAAATTTTTAACTCCTGACTGGTTGAATGTTTTTACTTTACCAATTGTTATTTTTTCTCCCATTTTAGCAATTAGTGAGACAAGACTTTCTTCAACAGTTTGGCCATTTAACATATTAGATTTATTTAATTTATCTAAATTAGAGTCATTTTGATTGTTGAGTTCACTTAATTCTTTAGCAAAAGAAATAAAATCATCATTTTTAGCAACAAAGTCTGTTTCACAGTTTAGCTCTATAACAGAAATCTTATTCTCATCTCCAGAAGTTGCTATAACGCCTTCTTTTGCATCTCTAGACATTTTTTTTGAAGCTTTAGAAATACCTTTAACTCTTAATATTTCAACAGCTTTATCTAAATCACCACCAGACTCATTGACTGCTAGATTACAATCTTTGAAACCAGCACCTGTTGCCTCTCTTAATTTTTTTACTTTTTCTATATCACTCATATTAATTCAACTTTTCCTTTTTCTTTTTTGAGAATTTAGCATCTAACTTTTCTCGGTCTAATTCCTGAACAGTTTTAACGGATTTTTCTTTTGTTTTAACGTCTTCTATTTCAGGTTTTTCCTCTGTTTTAGATGGTAATGCTTTTTTTGCATTCTCAATGGTTTCTTTTACTAGGTTACAATAAAGATCGATTGCTCTTCTAGCATCATCATTTCCAGGTATAGGAAAATCAATTCCGTCTGGATTTGAGTTACTGTCTAAAATAGCACAAATTGGTATACCTAATTTTATAGATTCTTGAATTGCTAAAGACTCATAATTTGTATCAATAATAAATACCAAATCGGGAATTTTTTTCATTTCTGCAATTCCTCCTAGTGCTCGTTCTAATTTATCTTTTTTAACACTCATTTTTAAAAGTTCTTTTTTTGTAAAACCTCTATTTTCAGATACAAGATCAGCTTCGTACTTTTTCATTTTCTTAATAGAGCCTGAAATAGTTCCCCAGTTAGTAAGCATTCCACCTAGCCATCTATAATTTACAAAAAATTGACCAGTTTCTTTTGCCACTTCTGCAATAGCTTCCGATGCTTGTTTTTTAGTTGATACAAAAAGAATTTTTCCGTTATTAGCAATTGTATTATAAACTTTCTCCATAGCTACATTTGTTAACTCTAATGTTTGAGTTAAATCAATAATGTGAATTGAATCTCTTTTCCCAAAGATATATTTTTTCATCTTTGGATTCCACCTTAGGGTCTTGTGACCTAAGTGAACTCCTGCTTCTAATAATTGTTGTATAGTCAGACTTGGTATTTTCATATTTATTCCCGGTTAAGCCACCACAGTAATTTCCATTTAAGGACCGGAGGTATAAAACCACAAACTGTGTGCGTGTTAATTTAATTTAACTGTTATTTACAAATTATTTCAAAAATAAACAAGTCTTTTTTAGTGAATAATCGTTGAAACATCGTTATTTCTAATGGTATTTATTGCTTTTCTGTCAATTAATCGTTTAGTTTTAAGTTTAAAGCTAATATCTTTGGATTCATCATTAATATTGATTTTTACCTCAGTGGATCCCTCTTCATTTATTAAATTGGCTATTTTATCGATGTCTTTAACAGACTTAATATTGAATATAATTTCATTAACAGGCTTGTTAAAAAGATCTTTAAGAGAGGTTATTTTCTGGACATTTATTCTTTTGGATTTGCTCTCATCATTAGAAATTGTTTTAATTAAGGTTATAATTAAAGAATTACCTTCTATCAAAAATTCTCTATTTTGTTCTAAAATATCAGAAAAAATAAAAAGCTCAAAAACACTAGTTAAATCTGTAAACTTAATAACGCCATAAGAGTTTCCTCTTGCAGTTTTTCTTTCGGTAATTTTTAAAAGTGTTGCTGCAATATTTGCGTCTTTAATATTGTCATCTAAATTAAATTTCACGTAATCAACTATTTTATAATCATCAAAAATTTCTTTAAACTGGTTTAATGGGTGATCAGATATAAAAAAACCAATAGCTTCAAATTCTCTTGATAATCGATCTTCAAATTTCCAATCTTCAATATTTAGAACTATTTCATTATCCTGCTCTTCATCAGAAACGAATAAATCAATTTGATTTGCTGCTTTATTTTCAAAAATATTTTTTGTTTTTAAAATAAAATTAGGAATTGAATTAAATAATGCTTGTCTATTGTTGTCTATATTATCAAAAGCCCCTGCTTTAACTAGGCCCTCTAATTGTAATTTATTAATATCTTTAGGATTAACTCTATTTAGAAAGTCATTGATTGATTTAAATTTACCATTTTTGTTTCTTTCCTTAATAACGTTTGATATTGCCTCATAACCAACACTCTTAATACCACCTAGTGCATAGTAGAAATTATCTTCATCAAACTGAAAGTCAGCAAAACACTTATTTATATCAGGACGTATTACTTTAATATTAATACGTTTAAGTTCTTCGTGAAATTCACCCAGCTTATTTTGGTTTGACAGATCCATTGTCATTGAGGCTGCAAAAAACTCTCTTGGATAATATGTTTTTAAAAATGCCGTTTGATAAGAAATGATTGCATAAGCTGCTGCATGACTTTTGTTAAAACCATACTCAGCGAATGGCTCAATTTTTAAAAAGATACTTGCAGCAATATCCTTGCTAATTCCGTTTTTAAGAGCACCAGCAATAAAACCTTGTTTTTGTTTTTCTAGTTCGGCTCTTTTCTTTTTACCCATTGCTCTTCTTAAAATATCAGCTTCTCCAGCAGTAAAACCAGAGAGTTTTTGAGCAATTTGCATTACTTGCTCTTGATAAATAATTACTCCATATGTAGGTTTAAGAATTTCCTCAAGTAATGGATGTAAGTAGTCTGGAGCTTGCCTTCCATGTTTACAGTCATTGTAAACTGGTATGTTGCTCATGGGTCCTGGTCGATAAAGAGCAACAAGAGCAATAATATCCTCAATATGATTTGGTTTCATCTGCAATAATGCTTCACGCATTCCAGCACTTTCCACTTGGAATAATCCTACTGTGTGGCCAGAAGATAATAGTTCAAAAACTTTCTTATCTTCAAAGTTGATATCTTCAATTTTAAAGTCCTTAATTTTTTTATTAATTAGCTTTTGAGTTCTATTGATTACAGTTAAGGTTTTTAAACCTAAGAAATCAAACTTAATTAAGCCTGCATTTTCTGCAGAGTACATGTCAAATTGTGTGGATGGTAATAATAAGTTTGCTGCTGCATCTTTATATAAAGGAACTACCTCTGTTAATTTTCTATCTGCTATTACAACGCCCGCAGCATGAGTTGCTACATTTCTATTCAAACCTTCTAGTTTTAAAGAAAGATCGGTTAATTTTTTCACGCGTGGATCTTCATTAACTAGTTTTTGAAGCCGTGGTTCGCTATTAATACATTCAATTAAGCTTTGTGGTCTTGATGGATCAAATGGTATCATTTTTGAAATACTATCAACAAAACCATAAGGCAAACCCAAGACTCTACCAACATCCCTAATAACCATTCTTGCTTTTAATTTACCAAATGTAATAATATGAGCAACGCTATCTTTATATTTTGTTGTTAAATACTGAAAAACAAGATCTCTTTTTTCCTCACAAAAATCTATATCAAAGTCAGGCATTGAAACACGGTCGGGATTTAAAAATCTTTCAAATATCAAATTAAATTTTATCGGATCTACATCTGTAATAGATAAGCACCAAGCAACTAGGGAACCTGCTCCTGAACCTCTACCTGGGCCTACCGGAATATCATTGTTCTTTGCCCACTTAATATAATCAGAGACAATCAAAAAGTAACTAGGATATTTCATTTCAATAATTATCTTTAATTCGTGATCTAACCTGTCTTTATATTCCAAAAACTTATCATTACTCTCTAAACTATTCTCATCAATCTTAAATACACTTAGGAATTTTTCTTTTAAACCACCTAATGAGTCTTTTTTAAGTATTTCGTCTGCACTACCTCCTTTTTCAGAGCTTATATTAGGTAATACTGGTTTAGAAAATTGAGGTCTAAAATTACATTTGAATGGTAAATTAAAATTATTTTCTAAAGCTTCAGGAAGATCTGAAAATAATTCTGACATTTCTTCATTTGATTTAAGGTAGTGTTGATTGCTATACTTAACTCTGTTTTTTTCGTTAACATATGTTTTTGCTCCAATACAAGTTAAAGCATCGTGTGCCTCATGCATATCAGGTGTTAAATAGAAAACTTCATTGGTTGCAATAATTGGTATTTTGATTTCGGAAGATTGTTCTAAATTAAACTTTTCAAAAGCAATTTCATTTTGATCTCCGTGTCTTTGGATTTCTAAATAAAAACTATCATGAAAATTTGATGATAAATTTTTATATATTTTTGATATTTCTTCTAAACGACTTTTCTGAAAAAGTTTACCAAATAAACCTTGAATTGTTCCAGAAAGTAACAATACCCCCTCTGAATCTCTTAAAAGTTCCTTAATATCTAAGTGCGGATCAGAAAGGGCATCATTCTCTAGATATGATCTTGAAGATAGTTCAATGATACGTTTGTATCCTTTTTCATTAAGAGCAATTAATGGAAGTAATCCAGTCGTATCTTCAAATCGAAAATAGATTTGGGTACCAATAATTGGTTGTGTTCCTACCTTGGAAATATTTTCGGCAAACTCTAATGCACCACATAAATTAGATGTATCAGAAAGACCCACACAAGGTATTTTGTTTTCTTTACAAAAAACTTTTAAATTATCGATTTTAATTGCACCTTCGCAAATAGAATATTGTGTATGGACTTTTAAGTGATTAAATTTTTGATTGTTTAATTCTGACATTGCTAGTTTTTATATTACCATTAATCATTTCTAATTTGCAATCAGCCATATTCGCAAAAAATCTATTATGGGTTGCATAGATTATTAGTCTATTTTTATTCTTTAAGTTACATAGAATTTTAAAAACTTCTTTTGCTGTTTTTTGATCAAGACTACCTGTCGGTTCATCTGCTAATATAATCTCAGGTTCGTTTATGAGCGCTCTAGCTATTGCAATCCTTTGCATTTCTCCACCGGACAACTCTGATGGGTAGTGATGCTCACGAGATGAAAGTCCTATTTTTCTAATAATTTTATTTGCTTTTTGAATTGAATTCTTTTTATCATTACTTAGAGCAAGAGCTGCGAAATAAACATTTTCTAAAGCAGTGAAGTCAGAAAGTAAATTATTTTGTTGATATATGATACCAATTTTTTTTGACCTAATTTTATCATTATTAATATTATTATTAAAATCTATTGTATCATTGCCAATAATTAATGATCCTGCTGAAGGTTTATCAATCATTGATAAAATATTTAGTAATGTAGATTTTCCAGATCCTGATGGTCCCATAAGAGAATAAATTTTACCTTTAGCAAATGAGTAATTAATATTTTTTAAAACTGTCACTTTTTTATTGTTAGAAAAAGATTTAGAAATTTTTTTTATAGTTATCAAATTATTCATATTTTAAGCCTTTAACAGGGTCTAATTTTGAAGCTTTTATAGCTGGAAAAATTGAAACGATGACGGTTATAAAAATTGAGCATAAAGAAATAATAAAAATCGACTCTGGATTGATTTCAGAGGGCATTGAGCTTAAAAAATAAATTTCCTCAGGAAAGAGGTTGATATTAAAAGTATTACTTAAAAACTCTCTAAAATTTTCAATATATAAAGAAAAAATTACACCTAAAAAAATCCCAAAAAAAGTTGCTGTTGTGCCAATGATAACACCAACTAAAAAAAATATTTTTGTAATAGATTTATTTAAAACACCAATAGATTTAAGTATTGCTATATCTTTGGTTTTATTTTTTACTAAAATTGTAAGTCCTGAAATAATATTAAAAGCTGCTACTATAATAATTAAAGATAGGATTATAAACATTACATTTCTTTCAACTTTTAGAGCAGAAAATAAGGAGCTATTCATATCGGCCCAGGTGTATACAAACTCATTATCAAATATTTTTTCAATTTGAATTTTTATTTCATCGATATTGGATGGATTATTCAAATATATTTCCAAGTTTCGTTTTTCTTTTTCAAGATCAAAAAAAAATTCTAATGTGTCAAGATTTATGAATGCTATGTTAGTATCAAAATCTGCAAGACCACTATCAAAGATTGAATTTACAATAAAAATTTCTTGTTTAGGTAGACTTCCAATAATTGTTTCAATACCTACTGGAGACATAATTGATACTTTATTACCTATACTAAGCCCTAAATTGAAACTTAATTCTTTACCTATAGATATAGAGTTTCCTGATAACTGATTTGACTCTCCAATTAAGTTACCTTTTTTAACTACATCAAGTTTTGAAAAATCTTTACTGCTGTAACCTCTTAAAACCAGTCCTTTAGTATAATCTTTACCAATAACAATAGCCTCACCAGAATTACTAAAAATTCGCTCTTTTGTAATTAGTTTTAAATTGCTGTCATTAAGTTTATCTGGGTTAATTGAATTTTCATAAGGTTTAACCGTTACATGAGCATTAAATCCAACAATTTTACTAACTAACTCGGTTCTAAAACCATTCATAACTGACATGACAATAATTAGTACCGCCACACCTAGGCTTATTCCAATGAATGAAAAAATAGATATAATATTTAAAAAGCCATCTTGTTTTCTGGTTTTTAAATATCGAAATGTAATTTCTTTTTCTAATGTAGAAATCAATTTTTTTCTTTTAGTTCAGTTAAAATCTCAGTTATTTGATCTATCGTTAAACTTTTAGGGTCTTTACCTATTTCTTTAAACTCAAGTAAATCACCTTCAGATTTTTTTCCTATAATAATTTGATATGGAACACCAATTAAATTAAATTTTTTAATTTTAGATGAAAGATTTTCATCCATATCATCAATAATTGTATCAATATTGTTGCTTTCGAAGTGTTTAAAAATTTTAGTAGCCTTATCTAATGCAGATGTATCATTTTTATTAATCATTGGAATTATGGCAAGCTCATAAGGTGCTACAGAAAATGGCCATTTCATTATTTCTTCTTTATCATCATATTTAGCTTCTATAATAGCACCAACAAGTCTTGATACACCAATTCCATAAGATCCCATCTTAACAAAGTCTTTTTTTCCGCCTGGAAGATCTACAGATGCATTTAAAGCTTTTGAATATTTGTCTCCAAAATAAAAAATGTGACCCACCTCAATACCCTTTGTAATTAGTCTATTTTCTACAGATACTTTTTTTTCGAATTCAGCTTTATCAAATTTCTCATCAGCAACTGAATAATACTGTTCATATTTTTTTCTTAATTCTTCTAAAGATTTTCTATCCATTACGGAGTCGTCGCTATCTAAGTCAAAAATTCTTTTATCCGTAAAAATTTTACTTTCACCTGTGTCTGCTAAAATAATAAATTCATGAGAAAGATTTCCACCAATAGGTCCTGTGTCAGCTGCCATTGGAATTGCTGAAAGTTCCAATCTTCTAAATGTTTTTAAATAAGAAAAAAAGAATTTGTTGTATGAGAAAGCTGCATCTTCGTCATTTACATCAAACGAATATGCATCCTTCATATAAAATTCTCTTCCTCTCATAATTCCAAATCTTGGTCTAACTTCATCTCTAAATTTCCATTGGATGTGATACAATAATTGAGGTAATGATTTATAAGATTTAACAGTCGATCTGAAAATGTCCGTAACTAACTCTTCGTTAGTTGGCCCATAAAGCATCTCCCTTCCTTGTCTGTCTTTAATTCGAAGCATTTCATCGCCATAATCATCGTAACGACCACTTTCTTTCCAAATATCACTAGGTTGAATAGTTGGCATGAGTATTTCTTGAGCACCAATTTTATTTTGTTCTTCTCGAACTATTTGTTCAATTTTTTTCATCACCTTAAAGCCTAATGGTAACCATGAATAAATTCCTGCGGATGATTGTTTTATCATTCCTACTCTGAGCATTAATTGGTGTGATTTAATTTTTGCTTCTGAAGGGTTATTTTTTAATATTGGAATAAGTGATTTTGAAATGTACATTATTGACTAATTATATATCTTAAATTTAGATATTCATATTTTATCAATAAATAAATTATCACAAAAATAACAGCTGTAATACCAGTACAATAGATAAATTTTTTTAACATTTTAGGATTTTCTGGAGAACCAGCATCTTCACCGTCAATTTTAATAGGTTTTTGTCTATTCACATCAATTGGAAGAATTATAAAAAAAACCATCCACCAAATTATTATATAAATTATAGCAAGACCCGTTGCACTCATCTAAATTCTTACTAAGTTAATATTTATAAATGGTCTTTTGCCAGTAAATTCTTTAGCACATTTTCTGCATGTAATTTTTAATGCATCAATTAAATTATATTCTTGTTTTTTACTTTTTATAGAAAAGGTTCTAGTTGTTTTTTCTATTGTTTCTTCTAATCCATATATAAATTCGTCAACATCATATACAGGCAAGCCTCTGAAAGTTAATACAGGCCTTTTATGAATATTGCCTTTAGCTGTGATTAAAATAGTCACCTCCATATAACCGTTTGCAGCTATATTTTTTCTATCTTTAATTGATTGAGCATCTTCCTCAACACTCATATTTCCATCTAAATAAAGTCTACCGCTAGGTGCCTTATCAAAAACATGTGGTTTGCCTGGGGCTAATTTTACAATATCTCCATTTTCTACTTGAACGGGGTGTGGAACTTTCATTTCATATGCAAATTTCATATGTTCAATCATATGTCTATGCTCTCCATGAACTGGGACCGCACATTGAGGCTTAACCCAATCATACATTTCTCTAAGATCATCTCTATTTGGGTGGCCAGAAACATGAACAAATTCACTTTCTTCTGAAATAACTTCAATACCATCTCTGACTAATTGATTTTGTAATTTGTATAATTTTTTTTCGTTTCCTGGAATAATTTTGGATGAAAAAATAACAGCATCATCTTTTTCAATAAAAACATCTGGATGAGTATAGCTTGAAATTCTCATCAGCGCTGCCATAGGCTCACCTTGACTACCGGTACAAAGATAAACTATTTTTTCTCTAGCAATTTTTTTTGCTTCACGAGCGTCTATAGGTTCAATAACATCTTTTAAGTACCCACATTGTCTTGCTGCTTTGAATATTCTATGCATAGACCTTCCAACTAATGATATTTGTCTGCCAGTTTTTTCCGCACAATAAAATGCAGTTTCCATACGTGCTACATTTGACGCAAAAGAAGCCATAACAATTCTTTTTTTCAGGCTACCCATAATATTTAATAAACTTTTTCTAACATCTAGTTCCGAACCAGCTTTTCCCATGCTGAATACATTTGTTGAATCACAAATCATAGCAAGGACACCTTCTTTGCCAATCTCTTTAAGTCTATCAGAGTTTATTTTTTCACCAATTAGTGGTTCTGGGTCAATCTTCCAATCTCCAGTATGTAGTATTACACCAGCTGGAGTTTCAATTCTAAGACCATTGGGCTCTAGGATTGAGTGAGTTAATGTAATGTACTCTATTTTAAAAGGATCTAAATCTACAGTTCCATTTAATTGAACTATCTTTAAATAATTAGTTACATCAATATTTTTTTCTTTAAACTTTTCTTTTATTAAAACTGCAGTAAATGGAGTTGCAAAAATTTTACATTTTAATTGAGGCCATAGAAGAGCAATTGCTCCTATATGATCTTCATGAGCATGAGTCAGAATAATTCCTAACAGGTCTTCTTTTTTGTCCACTATAAATCCAGGATCTGGATAAATTAGATCAATTCCTGGTAGGGTATCATCAGCAAATGTAACCCCTATATCAACCATGATCCATTTATGTTCGCCTGGTTTTCCATAGGCAAAAAGGTTCATATTCATGCCTATTTCTCCTGAGCCCCCTAAAGGGCAAAATAATAATTCATCTTTCATATTTATTTAATTAAAGTAGTGGCTCTGATTAGGCCGTTAATTGTAATGTCCTTATTTAATGTAACTTTCGTTTTTGTTGAATTTTTGAATAAATTAGAAAATCCTCCAGTAATTATAATTTTAAAGGACTTCTTAGTCTCTTTCTTAATTAAATTAATAATATTGTCAATTAAACCCTCGTAGCCCCAAAAAAAACCCGCTCTAACAGCGCTAATAGTGTTTAAACCAATAACTTTATTTGTTTTTTTTAAATTAATCTTAGGGATTTGCTTTGCTTTATCTATCAATGTATCAAGTGAAAGCTTAACACCGGGTGCAATAACACCACCATGATAAGTATTTTTAATCAAAACATCGAATGTTGTAGCAGTTCCAAAGTCTAAAATTATAAAATTATTCTTATTATTAATGACACTAATTGCGTTAGCCAATCTATCTGAGCCAATTTGCTTAAAGTTGACTTTAATTTTAATTAATTTATTTAATTTAAGTTTCTTAAGTTCGTGACATTTAATTTTATAAATTGTATTAAAAAAACTTTTAATACAATTAAATGATTTTGGGACAACACTACAAAATAAACATTTATTGATTGATTTATTTTTTAAATTTAAGCTAGATAAAGATTTTTTAAGTAAAGGAAGATTTATTTTTTTTGTTATTAGGGTAACTCTTTTAATAATAACATTTTTTGAGTTTACTAAACAAATTTTTGTTTCTGTATTTCCTATATCACCAACAATAATCATTTTAAATTTCTATCTAAGTTTTTTATATTAAATTTAGGAAACATTGGAATAAAAGTTTCATAAATATTTTTTAGCTTTAAGGCTGCATTATTAGGGGTAATCTTTACACCAGTTAAATCAAAAAGGTTTGTAGCCACATAATTTCTTATAGAGGGACTCTTAATCAAATTTATACCTATTCCAACTATAATAAATGTTTCACCTGATTTAGATAATGTTTCCTGTAATATACCTGAAATTTTCATATTATTTATTAATAAATCATTCGGCTTTTTAATTGTAATTTTATCTTTATAAAAATTTGATAATAATTTTTTTACCAAAAGACAGTTTATTTTTGTCAAATTTTTTAATGATAATTGAACCATGTTAACTTGGAAAAAAATACTAACAAATAAATTTCCTTTGAATGAGGTCCATTTTTTTCCATATTTACCCCTCCCTCTTTTCTGGTTCTCAGCGATTACAATTCCTGATTTATTATTAGTATTTTTAATTATTTGAAATGCTCGGTCGTTTGTACTATTTATGATTTTAAAATTAAACTTTTTTAGTTTCATTAAATTATATTAATACTAGAAACAATTTCCACTAACTTACTAGGAAAGATGAAGTACAGAAGAATTAACAACGTCGAAAAAGTTAATGATATTTTCAACCAAACACTATGATCTGTGTCATATTTTTCTCTTTCTTCATCAAAATAAATAACCTTAATTATTCTTAAATAATAAAAGGCAGCAATCACAGTTGATAATAAACCAACAATTGCTAAAAAATACATTGATTGCTCAATTACAGACTTAAATACATAAAACTTAGCAAAAAAACCCGCCAATGGTGGAATACCAGCCAATGAAAAAAGTATAACAAGTAATGACAAGGATAAAACTGGATGGTTTTTTGACAGTCCAGATAAATCATCTATAGATTCAAAATACTGATCATTTCTTTTCATCATAAATAAACAGCTAAATAAACCTAGATTCATTACCATGTAGATAGAAATATAGACTATAGATGATTGAATACCTTCGTTCGTACCAACGGTAAGTCCTGCTAAAGCGTAACCAATATGACCAATAGAACTATACGCAACTAATCTTTTTAAATTATTTTGTCCAATCGCTGCAACAGCTCCAAATATCATTGAAGCAATTGATAAAAAAATTATGATAGGTTGCCATTGATCAATCATATTAAAAAACGGCACATACAAGAATCTAATAAAGACAGTTAAAGCCGCAACCTTAGGAACTATAGCAAAAAATAGTGTTACAGATGTTGGTGATCCTTCATAAACATCTGGTGCCCACATATGAAAGGGTACGGCCGATATTTTAAATGCTAATCCAACTAAGATAAAAACTATTCCGAATGTTAGACCATAATGCGTCGAATCCATAGAGTTACCAATAATATCAAAATTAGTTGATCCAGAAAATCCATAGATTAAAGAACAGCCATAAAGTAATAAACCAGAGGAAAGTGCGCTTAATACAAAATATTTAAGACCTGACTCAGATGATTTTAGTTGATCTCTATTAAACGATGCCAAAACATACAAAGCTAATGATTGTAACTCAAGACCAATATAAAAAACCATAAGATCATTAGAGCTAATCATAACCATCATTCCTAAAATTGAACAGAGAATCAAGATTGGATATTCTATTAAGAAAATTTGAGATATTTTTAAATATTTTGTTGAAATTGATAAAACAAAAGCCCCCCCTACAATTGTAAGAATTTTCATTAAAGATGAAAGGTTATCAATTACATAACTATTACCAAATAAATTTACAGCAATGTTATAGGGATTATTTAATATTAAAATTCCTGTAATCAGTAAAAGTCCTATTGAAAGATTATGAATTAAACTTGAGCTATTTTTTTTAAAAACACCCAAAATCAATAAAAACATTATCGATAAAGAGATAAAAATTTCAGGAGAGATCAAATTTAAATTATTCATTATTTTTGCACCTCAGGACCAAACATATTTAGGTTAAAATTATACATTTCAATTAAGTCATATACCGATACTTCAATTGTATTAATAAGGGGTTCCGGGTAAAAACCAAAGAATAATACTGGTATAGCTAAACTCCATAAAATAAATTTTTCTGAATTATCTAAATCAGGTATTTTTAAAAGATCTTTATTTACTAAATTTCCAAAAACAACTCTTCTATATAACCATAACATATATGCAGCCCCAAAAATGACCCCAAAACTAGCAATAACTGCTACTAAAAAATTATCTTTAAATGCTCCCATTAAAATTAAAAATTCCCCTATAAAGCCACTTGTTCCAGGCAGTCCCAATGCAGCCAAGGTAAATAACATAAACAAAATTGAATATTTTGGCATCACTGAAACTAGACCTCCATAAGTTTTAATCAATCTTGAATGCATACGATCATAAATTACACCAACACATAAAAATAATGCTGCAGAAACAAGTCCATGACTAATCATTTGAATTATGCTTCCTTCAATGCCCTGTTGTGTGATCGTAAAAATTCCTAAAGTTACAAAACCCATATGAGCAACAGAGGAGTATGCTATTAATTTTTTCATATCTTCCTGCATTAGGGCAACTAGAGATGCGTAAATAATTGCAATTAAACTAAGCGCATAAACCAATGGAGTAAATAATTCAGAAGCTACCGGAAACAAACCTAGGGAAAATCTAATAAAACCATACCCAGCCATTTTTAAAAGAATAGCAGCCAGTAGAACCGATCCAGCAGTTGGAGCTTCAACATGTGCATCAGGTAACCAAGTGTGAACTGGCCACATAGGAGTTTTGACAGCAAAAGAACTGAAAAAAGCAAGCCATAATAAATTTTGGTATTTTGTGTCTATGCCTAATTCATAAAGTTGAACTATATCTGTTGTGCCAGCAATCCAATAAATTGAAATTATTGCAACTAACATCAAAACAGACCCAAGCAATGTATATAAGAAAAATTTAAAGGCAGAATAAACTCTTCTTTCACCTCCCCAAATTCCAATAATCAAAAACATAGGAATTAGTCCAGCTTCAAAAAATAAATAAAATATAACTAAATCAAGTGAACAAAAAACTCCAATCATCAAACTTTCCATTATCAATATAGCAATAAGAAAATCTCTTAACCTTACTTTAATTGTGTTATTAACGGATATTATGCATAATGGGGTAATAAGTGTTGTTAAAATTATGAAGAGAATTGAAATTCCATCTACACCCACTTTATAATTAACAAAACCTTTTAACCATTCTTTGTTTTCAACAAATTGAAAGGTTGATGTAGACGGGTCAAATAAATACCATAAATAAATTGAGATTAAAAAATTAACAAAAGAAGTGAACAAAGCAACATATTTTCCCGTATTAGAATTTTTATCTTTTGAAAATAACAAAAATAAAGCTCCAATAGTTGGTAAAAGAATTAAAGATGATAAAATTGGAAAATTCATTATTGTAAAATTAGAAATGTTAATAATGCAGAAAGACCAATCAATATCATAAAGGCATATTGATAAATAAATCCACTCTGAAATTTACTAGCTCTTAACGATAAATTTTTAATTAATAGAGATAGGCCATCCGGTCCAAACTTATCAATAATTTTTATATCAATTGTTTTCCAAAAGAACAAACCAATTTTTTTTGAAGATTGAATAAATATGATGTCGTATAATTCGTCAAAATACCATTTATTAACTAAAAAATTATATAAAGGTCTATTAGATTGAGCAATTTGATTAGGTAACTCTTTATTTTTTACAAATAAATAATAGGCAATTGGAATGGATAAAAGGACAAGTATGGGTGTAATCAAAATAATCCATAAAGGTGGGTGATCTGTACTTAATGGATTTAAAAATTTAATAGACTCTCCCCAAAAGTTATTTTCTCCTCCATGACCTATAAATAAATCTTTAAATAAAAAGCCTGCAAAAATTGCACCAATTGCTAATACAATCAAAGGTATAAGCATAACCGCAGGCGACTCGTGCATTTCTTCAATTTTTAATTTTTTATTATTATAAGTTCCATGAAATGTTTTAAAAATTAATCTCCATGAATATATTGAGGTAAGTAAAGCTGTTAAAATACCAACACCTGCAGCATAATACCCCACTGTATTGCCTCTAAGATAAGCAAATTCTATAATTGCATCTTTTGAATAAAAACCAGAAAGGAAGGGAAAGCCTGTAAGAGCTAATGTCCCAATAATCATTAAAATCCAAGTATAAGGTAACTTTTTATACACTGCACCCATTTGATTAATATCTTGTTCATCCTTAAATGAGTGGATTACAGATCCTGATCCCAAAAAAAGCAATGCCTTAAAAAAAGCATGAGTAAACAAATGAAACATTGCAACATTGTAAGCGCCAACACCTACTGCAAAAAACATATATCCTAACTGACTACAAGTTGAGTAAGCAATTATTTTTTTAATATCCGTTTGAACTAAAGCTACCGTTGCAGCAAAAAAAGCAGTTATCATTCCAACTACTGTAATAATATTTAAAGTTAAAGGAGAGTATTCAAAAATTGGGGAACATCTAACAATCAAAAACACTCCTGCTGTTACCATTGTAGCAGCATGTATTAATGCAGATACAGGTGTGGGACCTTCCATAGCGTCAGGTAGCCATGTGTGTAAAAGAATTTGCGCTGATTTACCCATAGCTCCAATAAATAAAAGGATACAAATTAGATCAATGGCCTTGATGTACATTCCTAAAAATAATAATTCTTTGTCAATAATTTGTGGAATTTGTTGAAATACCTCAGAGTAATTGACAGTACCAAATAGATAAAAAATTAAAAATATTCCTAGAGCGAATCCAAAATCACCTACTCTATTAACTACGAAAGCTTTTATAGCCGCTGCATTTGCTGAATCTTTTTTATACCAAAAACCAATTAAAAAGTAAGAACAAAGACCTACTCCCTCCCATCCAAAAAATAATTGAAGAAAATTATCTGATGTAACCAACGTTAACATTGCAAACGTAAAGAGAGAGAGATATGCCATAAATCTTGATTTATGAGGATCGTGAGACATATAACCAATTGAATAAATATGAACTAGTGAAGAAACCAGAGTTACAACAACAAGCATTACCGAAGATAACGCATCCACTTTAATAGACCAATTCACATCAAGTGTTCCTGAATTAATCCAAGTGGCAATAACTGCATTATTTTCATATCCATTAACAATGACTTGATAAAATAAAGTCAAAGATAATAGCGCTGAAATCGAAACAAAAACACTTGTTATGATCTCTGAATTTCTGTCACCTATAAATTTACCAAAAAAACCAGATATAATAGATGCTAACAGTGGAAGAAATAATAATGCAAATTCCATATTATCCTTTCAAACTATTTATCTCTTCAACTCTAATTGTTGATGAGTTTCGATAATAAACAACTATTATTGCTAAACCTATGGCAGCTTCTGCAGCAGCTACAGTTAATATAAAAAGTGTAAAAATTTGCCCCGTTATGTCATTCAAAAATATAGAGAAAGCCACCAAGTTAATATTCACTGCTAATAGAATAAGCTCAATACTCATTAATATTACTATGATATTTTTTCTATTTAAAAATATACCAACTATTCCAATGGTAAATATTATCGCTCCTAAAGTAAGGTAGTGGCCCAAGCCTACATCAATCATCAGACTTAACCCCCTGATTACTAGGAACATCTATCAATTCAACACCATCAGTTCTTTCTCTAGATATTTGACTAAAATAACTTTGTCTTTTGACACCAGATCTCTTCCTAAAAGTAAGAACAATAGCCCCTATCATTGCAACTAATAAAATCATTCCACTTAATTGAAAGATATGAATGTAGTCAGTATATAAAACATAACCAATAGCATGGGTATTACTAATGCTACTATCTATATTTAATGACATAGACGAAACTAGATCTGGCTTATATTTCCATCCACCAATAACAATAATTAATTCAAAAAATATAATGGTACTAATGATTAATCCAACCGGAATATGCTTTGAGCTCTCTCTAGCACTAAACCATTGGTTTTTTTGTTGGGCCACATTTAACATCATTACAACAAACAAGAATAAAACTGCTACCGCACCAACATAAATAATTAACATTATCATGCCAAGAAATTCTGCACCTATCATTATAAATAAACAAGAAATACTAATAAAATCTAAAATTAAAAAGAAGACAGAATGAACAGTGTTTTTAGAAACTGTAACCATTATCGCAGAAACAATTGCTATTAATGAAAAGATGTAAAAAAAAATTGCATGCGCTAACATAATTATTATCTATAAGGTTTATCTGCTTTAATATTCGCAGCCAAGATATTTTCCCATCTATCTCCATTGTCCAAAAGTTTTTCTTTATTATAATAAAGCTCTTCTCTTGTTTCTGTTGAAAATTCAAAGTTAGGGCCTTGAACAATTGCATCAACTGGACAAGATTCTTCACAAAGACCACAGTAAATGCACTTCATCATATCAATATCATATCGAGTAGTTTTTCGACTTCCATCTGCTCTTTCAGAAGATTCAATTGTAATTGCTTGAGCAGGGCATACTGCTTCGCACAATTTGCAAGCAATACATCTTTCTTCACCATCAGGATATCTTCTTAAAGCGTGCTCTCCTCTGAAACGTGGACTGATTTTACCCTTTTCAAATGGATAGTTAATTGTTTTTTTTGGTTT
>Ga0307986_10000576_pt1 | contig 27039 bp, 27 predicted proteins | sample EllFjometageno82_FD_203170 | JGI IMG/M metagenome (GOLD analysis project Ga0307986, IMG submission 203170) | Marine microbial communities from Ellis Fjord, Antarctic Ocean - #82 | ecosystem: Environmental > Aquatic > Marine > Unclassified | place: Southern Ocean | collected 2014-10-09 | reverse complement strand
TTTAAGTTTGGTGGAGGGGGAAAGATTCGAACTTTCGAAGCCCGAAGGCAACAGGTTTACAGCCTGCCCCATTTGACCGCTTTGGTACCCCTCCTTACAACTTAAATTGGGATACCCATTAACTTAAAAAGTATTTAACAACAAGCGTTTTATATGCTTTTTGTGTTTAAATGCAATAAATCTTTTTTCATTAAAATATGCTAATTAATTGAAAAAAAGGCCTGTAAATTATGAAAAAAACAACATTTTTGATTGTAGGAAAACATGCTGTTGCAGAAGCCCTAAAAAACCCTAAAAGGAAAATAGAAAAGGTATTTGTTACAGAGGATGCTTTAAAGAACTTAAACAAAGAAAATCAATCATTAAATTTATTAAAAGGCATTAATGTTTTCTATAAATCTAGAAGAGAATTAGATAATTTATGTGGAAGAGATGAAATTGCACATCAGGGTCTTGTTGCAGAGGTTGAACAACTGGAAGATATATCATTAAAAGATTTTGTTAAAGAAACAGAAAAAAAAAACATAAACTTTTTAGCTCTAGAAGAAGTAACAGATCCAAGAAACATCGGTTCTATAATAAGGTCAGCCGCATCTTTTAATATAGATGGAATAATTGTAAAAGATAGATCGTTTCCATCCAAAAGTAAGTTACTTTATAGAAGCGCTAGCGGTGGGGCTGAACACATAAAAATCTTTAAAGAGTCAAATATTAATACTTCAATAAAATATTTAAAGTCACAAAATTTTTGGGTAAGTGCATTTGATGTGACTGCTAAAAAAAATTTTACAGAACATAAGTGGGAAGGAAGAAATGTATTACTGTTTGGATCGGAGGGATTTGGATTAAGACATCAAACCTTAAAACATGCAGACTTTAGATTTAAGATAAATATTAATAAAAAAATTGAAAGTCTTAATATTTCAAATTCTGTATCTATAGTTTGTCATTATATTTCTACTTATTTAAAAGAAATTAGATGAATAAAATAATTAATCAAAAAATATTAACTTTCTCAGTACTTTTTTTTGTTCTTTTTTTATTTTTCTTTGGTTTTTATTTTGATGAAAATTCTGCCGGTGCAGGTGGATATAATGGTGACATTAGATGGATATTAGAAAATATTGAAATTTTTAATGAAAATGAATTAAAAAATGCAATCTTTCACAAAGACTTATTTGGAAATAGACCGCCATTAATTTATATTTTAAATAAACTTTTCAATCCTTTTTTTTTTGAGTATGAGAAATATAGAGTGTTCGTTTTCATATTATCTCTAGTTGGGCCTATTTTAATTTATTTAAATTTAAAAAAAAATCACCCAAATACAAATAATGAATTATTATTACTTTTATCAAGTATTATACTTCTAAGTCCTTACTACAGAACTTCTGCTTACTGGGCTTTGAATGAGAACTATGGGTTAATTTCAGCAATGTTAAGTTTGCTTTGCTTAAACTTTTATTTAAAAAAAAATGAGATAGAAAAAAAAATAAATAAATATTATTACTCAATAATTTTTTTTAGCTCATTAAGTGTTTATTTTGACCAGAAGTATTTAATTGTTACAATGATATGTTTTTTTTCAGTTATTTTTAGTAATATTAATGTAAAAATTAAACTTTACACATTCTTAATATATGCATTTTTTTCAATACCATATTTAATACTAATTTATAAATGGGGTGGAATAGTCCCTTTAAAAACTCAAATACTGAACCCAAATACAATTACAAGCTTATCTAGATTAAATGGAATGCACTTCTATCACATAGGATATGCATCGACTATTGTCTCATTTTATTTGTTTCCACTATTGATGTTGAGGGAAAAAGGTATTTTAGAAACTATTAAGAGACTTGCTTCTTCAAAATGGTGTTACGTAATTCTTTCAATACCATTGATATATATTTCTTTAATTTACACTAACTATGACTTTAAATCTTACACAGTAGATGAATATAGAATAGGACTAGGTGTAGTTCACAAAAGTTCTTTGATTTTATTTTCAAATTTAATGTATCAAGAGATATTTACGTACATTACATTTTTTTGCTCATGGATAATAATTTGTTTGTATGTTGAAGAAAAATTTACAGATTTTTTAATTGTAATATTTTTTTTCTTTTTTTCGATTTTAATTTGGCCTTTAATGCAAGAATACTTCGATCCTATTATAGTAATATTAGCTATAATGGCTTTTAAAACTAAAATTAAATTGAATTATTACAATACCTTATTTGTATTTTTTTATTTTTTTATTTTTTTACTTATTGCAAATATCTATTATTTAAAAATACTGTAGTCATATTTTAAATTTTCTTTATAACAACCGAACGATTTAGCGCAAAAATTTTAGGAGATAAAAAAATTAATACTCTATCGATAAAACTTAATATTGAATTAAAAAATTTATTTGTTCTTATGTGAAAAATATTTTGATTCACACCGCTTGAATTTATAAAAATTAAAAACTCACTTAGTTCATTTTTTATAATTTTATAAAATGGAAAACTTTTATGAAACTTGTTTGGGTTAGAAAAAAGTAAATTAGCTATTGCAGTATTTGAAAACCACGGATCATTTGATTTGAAAATATCTTTTTTAGTATTAAATATATCAACTTTAAATGACCAGCCTTCATCATCTAAGATATATTGTATAAGTCTCAAAAAAAAGGAGGCCTCCGGTTCATTTAAAATAATATAACCTCCTTTTTTTAAATATCTTGATATTAGTTTCAAAGTTTTTGCTGGATTTGAACAATGATGTAGAGAGTGATTAAATATAAATATATCAATCTTATTGTAATATTTTTTATCCAAATTTATTTTTCTCATATCAATTTTTTTATTGATCCATTTGTGCTTAATAATGTCTGTAAGTATAATTTTTTTAGAAACAATAATTTTTTTAATACATCCGTTTCCTGAACCTAATTCGATTATATATTTTTTATTTTTGATATATTTTTTCATCCATCCGAATCTTTTATTTAATAAAAATTCTAAATTAGGATTTTTAGATTCAAATACTTTCTTTCTCGATTCATTGAGATTTTCATGTTTAGTTCTTTTGGACGTATATTCTTTTAAAAAAAGCATATATTTTGAATTATTGTTACTTTGTTGAATAAATTAATTAATTTTTTTTAACTACTTCCTCAATTAAATCCATAGAATTATCGTCTTTAAAACCTTGCCTATTATTATCTTTGTTCAAAATCAATAATATTATGCTGAATAAAGCAACTAACAATAAAATAACAAAAATAATAAATAGACTTAATAAGATGTTTGACGTCCAGCCTAGAATGAAAAAGTTAGTAAAAACTCTTAAGACTAAAACAGATGATGAAAATAAAATTATAAAAACCATTATTGCCAAAGAACTAAAAAAACTTTTTACTGCGATTTCTTCAATAAATAAAGACAGTGACATTATACTATGATGAAGTTTTCTATTTAAACCCATTGTAGAATTTCCAAATAATCTTTTTCCTTTTTCACATTCAATTTTATCTATCGGTATATTAGCTTTTATAATACTTCCAGAATAGTGCGTTTGAAGACTGCTAAGAGCAACCACTCTTTTTAAAAGTTTTTCTGGTATACATGAAAAATTTCCAAAATCTAATTCATGTTTTGTTAATATTTTGAAGATTAATTTGTATATTTTATAAAAAAAATTGAACAATATGCCATCATTCCTTTTTGTTCTTTTTGCAAAAATAATTTTATTTTGGTTATGAAAATCACATTTCTTTAGAAGTCTTGGAATATCCTCTGGTTTATCTTCTCCATCAGAATCGAGAATAACTAGATATTTAAAATTTTTATTTTCATTAGCACAATATTTAAGGCCAATGCTTACGGCTTTTTGATTTCCTTGGTTGTTTAATAAATTAATTAAAGTATATCTAGCTTTTAAATCTTTATGCTCTTCTATCCTGTCAATAGAACCATCGTTTACAATTATTAGCTCATAATCTTTCCATTCAGTTTTTTTAAGGACATCATGAATTTTCTGGACAACTAAATACAAGCTGCTCCAATCATTATAAACAGTTAATATTATTTTTAATTGCATATTAAGATATTTATCTTTGGTATATTAAAAAGTCTACCATAATAAGAAGTAACAATTTTACTTTCTCTATTATTTTCTGATTTTATGAGATCTATTGATTTAATTTTAATTAAATATGAAGTTTATTTTTTTTAATTAATTACTCAGGAACTGAATTAAACGTAGTTATTTATTTTTTGGCTTTCTTTATTTGTTTTCTGATCATTTTTATTTTTATTCATCATGTAATTTTCTTTTCTCTTTTGGTAGTTTCTTTGAATTATTGGTCCAAAAATAGGAATCTTCTTAACTTGTTGTTTGAATTCGTGGTAACCTTTAAATGCAAGCCTTGAAAGTGTTCTTGGATAAACTGCTTCATTCCAATGTATCTTATACCATTTTAATCTTTCTAGAGTTTCATGGTCAAAGTTTAAAACCGACTCTCTTCTTTCGTTTGAAAAATCATTATATTTTTCTAAATTGACAGAACCGTCAGTGAAACATTTATCTCCAAGAGGTGTTCCTTTGTAAGGAAAAAAAATATTTACTCCTGTGGTGTCAGGCATAATTTCTTTATTAAGAGCTACTGTTTCTTCAAGCATTTCTTTTGTTTCTCCTGGTACGCCTATAATGTTAATTGCATTTGTTCTAACTCCATACTTTCTTGTTAATTTAAAAGCATTTACTATTGTATCTCTCTTCATAGAACGGCTCATTACTGTATTTCTAATATAGTCACTGCCCGACTCGACGCCAAATTGAATTGTATGACAGTATCCTTTTGCCAAATCTTTAATAGTGTCTTCGGTTGCAACGTCACATCTTAACAAACAAACAAATGGAACTTTTACTTTTTCTCTATAAAGAGCTAAAAATTCTCTTCTCCATTTTGCATTTAAACCAAAAATATCATCGGTTATATAAATTTTGTAGACCGGTCCAATTGTGGGATTTGCTTTAATAGTCTCCAGAATTTCTTCAATTGCGTATTCCGGACTAGCTTGCCTAATATTATACCTTGTTTGTCCGTAAACTTTAGCTAAGCCAATATTTGAACAATACGAACATGTAAAAGGACAGCCTCTAGTAAAATGAAATGGTGCCATTCCTATTTTTTGCATTACTTTAGAAAAGGGATAAGTTGATCTATCTGGGTGGGGCAATTGTTCAAGTTCATCATTTGTTAAAAGTTTTCTTAATTTATTTTTTTTCATCTTCCCATCTTCACCAGTGAATGCAATATTATCACAATCTTTCCATGATAAATTATTTTCTATTTTATTTAGAAAATCCAAAAACGGGTGTTCGGAATCACCTATAAAAACTGTATCTAGATATTCAGACTCTAAAACACACTGAGGGTAAAGTGTTGTGTGAACTCCGCCACAGACATTTATTATTTTGGGATTTATTTTTTTTATTTTCTCAGATAATTCTTTTACAAAACTAAATTGGGATGACACTGAAGTAAATCCAACAACATCTGGCTTATATTCTTCTACCATTTGGCACACTTCTGAATATTGGCTTTTTTCAAAAACTTGAAGTTGGCGAAGATCGTGGCCTGCTCTTTTTGTAACAGCCATAATCTGTGCAATACCATCACCATAACTGTCCTGGTGAAAACCATTGATATTTGTATATAAAAATAAAACTTTCATTTAAATCCTTTTATCCTTGAAATAAAGGAATAGAACATTTTGCACTGAACTAAAAGCTTTTTTACGAGGGAATTTTTAGGAAAAATAGCATTGAATTGTCTATTTTTACACTAAAATACCCTCAATTAATGTAAATAAGACAAATACCTTCGTCTAAGCAATTAATTAGAATCACTTAAAAAAAATACCATTAGAGTGATTAAAATTAACTTTTATTAGTAAAGTTTTTTTTGATATCCTTTTTTCTAAAATTATAGACTCTACCTTTAAAAGCCTTGTTAATTGCTTGAAGAATAACGTTATTTATTCTATTAAAACAAATAAGCCCTCATAGCTCAATTGGTAGAGCAATTGATTTGTAATCAATAGGTTCGCGGTTCGAGTCCGTGTGAGGGCACCAGAAAAATGAATACTTAATTTCTTAAAGTATAAATGTAGCTGTTTCTAAACTGTATCTTTCCTTAATTGTTCTAGTTTAATTTTTTTTTGGAGACTTGAATTGTTGTCGTATAAAAGGTTGAATTTAATTTTTTTATTAGTTTTTATTTTTATAATTTTAGCATTTCTGACTTCTATATTGTCTGCTACAGCACTAATTGGTCTTTTGTATGGATTTAAATTTTTTATAATTATTTTAGATTTGTCGCTAATTATTTTCCCTTTCCAGCGTCTTGGCCTGAAAGCACTTATTGGAGCAACAGACACTTTATTGGAGTTTAAATTTAATATCGGTCCATAAACTGATAGATTGTAAGCAGTACTTCCTGCCGGTGTTGAGATTAAGACTCCATCTGAAGTTAATTTTTTTATGATAAATTTTGTACCATTCTTTATTGACAAAGTTGCAGCTTGTCTGCTTTGTCTTAAAACTGAAACTTCATTAATTGCTAAACATTTTTTAATTTTATTTCCACTTTCAACAATCATTTCTAATGGTGAAATACTTATCATCTTAGCTTTTAACAGATTTTTTATAATATTTTTTTTTGAAAATTTGTTCATTAAGAAACCGTAATTTCCTGAATTGATACCGTAGAACAAGTAAGGTAAATTCTTATTTTTTTTTAAAGTTTGTAACATAAAACCATCACCACCAATTACAATTATTAAATTTGATCTTGTGACTGGATTAATTTTTAAAATTTTTATTAAAAAATTTTTGATATCCTGAGATTTTTTATTTTTATCTGAAACAATTGATTTTATCATTTTTTAAACAAATTAAAAAATGGTTTAAGTAATAAAAATGGCAAATATCTTAAAAAAATAAATAATGAACAAAAAAATGTAAATAAATTTGAGTTCAATTTTTTATATTTTAAAGAAGAGATGTTATTAAAAAACTCTTTAAAAAAAGTTAAAATTTCTAGTCTCTTGAATCTTAGCCTTAAAGTTTGATTGATAAAAATATATTTATACCAATTAGGTGTCGAAAAATATTTCTTTTCTTTAGTTGGTAGTTTATTTAAAAAATCACTAATCTTATTTATGTACCTACTATCTTCATATTCAAGACTTTTTAAATAAAATCTTTTTGTATAATTGTTCATTTCTATTTCATTTGATAAAAAAAAATTAATTTTATCTAAACATTCTTTTTCATTTTTAAAAGAAGGTAGTTCATTTTTATTATACATTAGATAAATAGATGGACTAAACTCAGTAATACATAATACATTTGATATGCCTGCCATTTGTATTCTTCCTTTTAATTGGTAAAAACTTTTAAAAATTTTTAACGGATTAAACATTCTGTTACCATTTGATGATTTAGTGAAGTTTAATATGATCTTTGATTGATTAATTAACTTAGACAGTTTTTCAAAAGTGTTAGCCTCTTCGTCATAAGGGGAAACAGATTTTACATTTACATTATTCTCTTTAAGATACCGTATGTATTTATGTCTATTCGTTTTTTCTCTACCAAAATGAAGAACATCATAAATTTTTTTTAGCTTATAGTCTTTTAAGATATTTCCATCGCACTCAATAGGTACAAAAAAACTATTAATTCCTATTTCTTGAAACTTTAACGTCGATATAGGACAAGAAGAAAAAACAAAATCACATGATTGAGCTGAAATTAAATTCAATTGATGCCAAACCATATCATCGCCTAAAAAGATTCCTTTTTTTACTCTATTATCAAGTTTATCTATAAAATTATAGTCTATAATATGAGCGTGATCACCTTCCAGCAAAACAACTTCTATTTTTTTTTCATTTATAATTTTATTAATTTTAGAAATTATTTTGTTGTTAGTTAAATTCAGATTATCATTTATAAAAAATTTATTAATATTAAATTTATGTGAAAATTTATTTACCCAAAAATCATTATTTATAGTTACTGACTTTCTATCCTTAAATATAAATAAAACATTTTTTAATTCCATATTTTATATTTTTTTAATATTTTTTCTATATTCTGACCATTGCCCGACATCGACCCACTTTTTATCATCTATCGGATATATACCCACATTCATTCCAGATTTTTTTGCTTCATGGATTAATTGCGTCATGTGATAAAATTTATTTTTTGGTACTAATTTTAAAACTTTTGGATTCAAAATATAAAGACCGGTATTGGCTAAAAAATTTTGTTTAGGCTTTTCATTTATTTTAGATAACTTACCATTGGCATCTAATTCGCATATACCATATGGAATTTCAAAATTTCTTGCTGAGGCTACTAACGTTAAATCATTTTTATTTTTTTTATGAAAATCATAAAAATCAACATAGTCTATATCTACAATAATATCGCAATTTGTTACGAAAAATGGTTCCTTGAATTTTCTTTTGTAAACTCTTAATCCTCCTACAGTCCCGAGCGGTATAGTTTCGTCGAGAAATTTAACCTGATAATTAGGTTGTAACTCTTGAAAGAAAGATTTCAGTATTCTACTTTTATAATTTACAGTTATAAAAAATTTTTTTGCTCCGTAAAAAGTAAATTTATCAATAATATGTTCAATAACCGTTTTATCATTAATGGGTATTAGAGGTTTTGGTAATACTTTCGTGAAGGGCATCAGTCTATCTCCCTTTCCTCCAGCCATAACTATTACTGGTACTTTAATTAATTTTCTTTGTTTTTTGATGACTCCAAAAGCTTCCTTCCACGTAAAATAATTGACGATACAATTATTTTTATTAATAATAGGCAGTGCATTAAGTTCGTGTTTTCTTAATAAATTTTTAGCTTCTTCAATTGAATATTTCCCTTTTAATAATACTTTTGGTCTTTTAAAATATAATGATTTTACACTGTCATTTATTTTCATTCCTGACAAAATACCTCTACGAACATCACCATCCGTTATTGTTCCTAGTAGTTTTTTATCAGCATCTACTACAAAAAGGATTCTTTCTCCTGTAGCACCTAATTTTTTCATTACTTGAAATATTTTAAGATTTTGTGATATTAAAAGTTTATTCATTTAATTATTTTTATAATTTTAAATAGCTTAACTTATTAATTCCTTATTTACTTTCTTGGTGCCCTCGGCCAGACTCGAACTGGCACTCCCAAAGGGCAAGGATTTTAAGTCCTTTATGTCTACCAATTTCATCACGAGGGCCCCGTTTTCTCATTGTTATCACTCACTTATATAGCCCACAATAAAAGTTACATCAAGGTTAGTTCTGTTATCCCTCTTCCGTCCCTCTATTTAGATAGAGGTACCAGTTGATTTAGTTTTCATGGTTGATTAGTTAAGGTGTACAACAAAAACTGTAGATTAGGTTCTCAATAAATTAATTTCTTAAGAAATGATTGTTACGTTTAGCTCTTATTGTCTTTTAAACTCTTTATATTTTAACTCTTTACACAAGTCTTGCGGAAGTTTGTAAAAAAATTAAATTATAAGTAAATAAAGCTTTTTCTATTTTTATTTTCAGTAATTTTATTGTTTAATATAAGATTCTTATCTTTTAAGTCCTTTGTGTCTACCAATTTCACCGCGAGGGCTCAGTGTCATTCTTGTTGTTAATCCTTGCTATATTATAAATGCTACATTGAATTTTCAATTAATTTTATTTTAATCTCTTTAGTCAAATATCTGTTTTTACTGGCAATATGAACTTAATCTTTTGGGTGTTTTTTGAGTATTTATTCTATTATAAAAGGAAAATGTCACTGTTATTAACAATAAACTAATATATTAATCTCTATTATGAGAGTAAAAAAAGTAAATAAATTTAAAAAAATTTACAGAATTAGTGTTAAATTTATATCATTTTTACTAATTAAAATTATTGCATCCATAATTAAAATGTTTGGTTACAATATTTCTCCCGCTTTAGATAAAGTTAATATATTTAATTATGATTATTCATCCATTACAAGAAGGCTTGTTTTTAAAGAAAATAAAAATTCTTTTAGTAAAATATCTATCGATTTAAGCTTTAGTAATTCTATCTTATGTAGGCTTGGAAAAAAATTTTCAGCTAATAAATCACCATTTAATTTAAATGGACATAGATCTGGTTTCACAGCTTTATATGATCTACTTTTTGCACGCTTGAAAGAAAAAAAAATAAATTTTGCAGAAATAGGAATTTTTAAGAATAGTTCTATAAAGATGTGGAGAAGTTATTTTTCTAAAGCCAAAATTCATGGATTTGAATACAATGAAAAATATATTAAAAGTGCAAAAAAAAATAAATTGACTAATACATATTATCATAAAATAGATGTAGCGAATGAATCTAGTATTAACGAAAGTTTTAAAAAGGTTAAAAAAAAATTTGATATAATTTTAGATGATAGCACGCACGAATTTAATGATCAAATTAGGATAATAAAAAATTGTCACAAATATTTAAATAATAGTGGGGTTTTAATTATTGAAGATATTTTTAGATTCAGAGATAAGCATTCTGAAATTAAATATTTCTACAGCCTTAAGAGATTAAAAAAATATTTTCATAATATTGTATTTGTTGAAATAAATCATATAAATAACTTTACCGCTAGTTGGAAGTGTGAAAAAATTTTATTACTTATAAAAAAATAATTATTACATTAAAACTAAATTTTATTTTATTTATTATTATAATATCTGAGCGTTTTTGAAACTTTTTTTCCATTAGTCATTTCTATATCAATTTTTAAATCTTTATTTAACCTCATGTCTTTTCCGTTAACCCATATACCTGCTGCCAAATGCATAATACCAATTTCATAATTAGGTAAATTTGGTTCTACAAATGTCTGTTTATTGATATTAAATTTTGGAAGAAGATTGCTTAAAATCCAATTACAGTACAAAGGTAAAAATTCAACCGATACATTGTCAACATATACTGACAAATTAATTGCCAAGCCTTCTGATCCAAAAATTTTTCCTTTATCTAAAGTTTTCTTTAAATTTTTTTGCCAAATTTCCCAGCATGGTGAAGATTTTTCTAATGAAAAAACACCAATATTTAGATGTGGGGCAAAAGCTATTTTTCTCGCATTCGCTTCATTAATACCAGAGCTTTTTGCATGCTTGTAATTTTGAGATTTAATTATTGCTAGTTTACCAAATAACCATTTTACATTTGCCATTATTCGGTAACCAGGGCCCATAGTTTGAGTAATACCTAATTTACCATTTTCACAAGCAGAAAAATAAAGATCTAAACAATTCCATGAGTTAACCCAGGCATCGCAATCTATCCAGAGATACTTTTTAAATTCTGGAAAATATCTTGGTAAAAAAGCCCTTGATACTTGACTCTTCAACCACTCTTTTCCAAGGGTCTTGTATTTTGGTACCTCAATATCCCAGTTTGCTTTTTTAATTTTGTAAACTTTTTTTTCAATAATTCTGAATTGTTCTGCTGTCAAGCCGGCATCTAAAACACATATAGACACATTCTTACTTTCAGGAAATCTTTTAATTGAATCAATTAACTCTTCTAACATTCCAAAATAATTAGAGTCAGCAAGCGTTACTATCGTATTCTGATGCATAAGAATTAATTTAACCAGTTTTTGTATTTATTAATATTTCTTTGAATATAATAAGGTAACTCATCTATCTCTGCTACTATTAGTTCGTCGGATAGATCAAATTTATTGCTCCGCATGTCAGCTTTTAAATTATAGATAGGTTTTTTTTGTTTGATAATTTCACTTATTTTTTTTTCTCCTATTGGGTTTAGCTCATACTCCCTGTGATGAAGATATGTTTTCATTTTTTTTTCAATATTAGCAGGTGTTTTAATGTTGGAAAAATGCCACCCTCCATTATTTACAATTTTTATATTTTGATATTTTTTTTTTGAAAATAACGTATCAATTCTCCAGAATGGGTACATCTTATCTTTTACATTCCTTAACCATTGAGGTGAAACTAAATTTTTTTTTCTACAAGCTTTAGATCCATGCCAGATATAATTACTTAACTTGAGATTAAACTTATAATAAAAAAATTTTTGCCTAAATAAAATAATTTTATTTTTAATGTCTTTAATGTTGTTTTCTTCTAAATTCGGAATTTCATCTACATCAGATATAATTATTATATCGTCAGGCAGCGCGGAATCTAATCCCTTAATTATTGTATTCCTTTGCAAATTTTCTCTTTTAACAGCATTTAAAATATATTTAGAGTTTTTTTGATGCTCTGTATCTGTTTCTTTAAGATGTTGTATTCCAAAAGGTGGCGCATCTAACACAATATAATTAATCTTATTTTTAAATTTTGAATATTTATTAATATCAAAGAGAAGTTTTTTTGTCTCACCGCTATGAGTATAAGAGCTTTCAACAATTATAAATTTGTCAACATAATCATTTAGATAATTTAACCTCAAATCAAGGATTAAATCTTCGTCATAATACATGAAACAATCAAAAATTTTCATTTTAGGGTGAGTATATATTAATTTTATTTTTTTTAATTATTTTTAAAAATTCTATTTCACATTTTTTTAATATTTTTTTATTAATAGATCTGAATACTACCGATACACCCACTTTACCTAATCTAAAAAATGGATAGCTACCTATTTCAATTTTTTTGATATATTTTTTTTGTAATTTATCAAGTTGAAGTGCGATTTGACTTTCAACAGTAACTAGACTGATGGTTTTGCTTATAGTTAAAGATCCTTTAATTAAATATTTTTTTAAATTTGGCATCATAGATTTAAGTATCGACGGTACGCCAGGCAAACAAAGAACATTTTTTATTTTAAAACCAGGCGCAGAACTTGATGGGTTAAATATTAATTTTGAACCAGCTGGCATTTTTGCCATCTTTTTTCTAGCTTCGTTAAAATTTTCTTTTCCATAATAACTTTCAAGTATTGAGTAAGCTTGATTATTGAATTCATATTTTACCTTAAATGCTTTTGAGATAGATAAAGATGTAATATCATCGTGTGTTGGACCAATACCACCCGTGGTAAAAACATATTTAAATTTTTTACTTAGATCTAAAATGTTAAAAATAATTTTTTTTTCTATATCTGGAATAATTCTAACTTCTGAAATTAATATACCGCAGTTAATATTTAGCCAATTAGAAATAAATGATACATTTAAATCTTGCGTTCTTCCTGATAGTATTTCATTACCGATTATAAGAATTGATGCATTTAATTTTTTTTTTGTTTTTTTCATTGTCGGTATAAAATATGAATTTTGAAAATCAATTAATATCAGGACATCTAGTAAAAAGATATAAAAGATTCTTTGCGGATGTTAAGGTAAAAAATAAAATTGTAATAGCCCATTGTCCAAACTCAGGTTCAATGATGGGTCTGCTGAATAAAAATAATAAAGTTTGGATAACAGAAGCTCTTAACAAAAAAAGAAAGTTAAAGTACACTTTGCAAATAATTGAAGAAAATGGATCTAAGGTTGGTGTAAATACACATTTCACCAATAAGATCGTTAACCATGCATTGCAAAATAATTTAATTAAAAATTTTAATAAAAATATTAATATTAAAACCGAACAAGTTTTTGGTGAAAATACAAGATTTGATTTTTTTTTAAATGATGGAGTTTCAAAATTTTTTTTAGAGGTTAAAAACGTAACTTTAAAAAGAAAGCCTAAAGTTGCTGAATTTCCAGATTCAATTACTTCTAGAGGAACAAAACATTTAAATGAGCTAATAAATGCTGCAAAGAAAGGTTTTAAATCATATCTATTATTTGTTATTCAAAGAAATGACTGTGACAAATTTGAGATAGCAAAAGATATAGACCCTGAATACTCAAGAACTTTAATAAAAGCGATAAAAAATAATGTAAAAATTCTTTGCTATGATTGTAAATTTTCATCAAAAGGAATAATACTAAACAACAAAATTAAATTTCAAACTAATGAGTGAAGATATTCAAGAAACATTTAACAGAACAAGGATTGCTGGCGCAATAGCGTCAGGTGCTTTAGACGAAGTTGCAAAAAATATAAGACCAGGAATTACTACAGATCAAATAGATAGTTTATGTTACCAATATATAAATGATAGTGGTGGATATTCAGCTCCATTATTCTATAGAGGTTTTCCTAAATCTTGTTGTACTTCTGTAAATCATGTTATTTGTCATGGTATACCTGGAAATAAAACTTTATCTGATGGCGATATAATTAATGTTGATGTAACTGCTTATAAAGATGGTTGGCATGGCGATACAAGTAGAATGTTTTTTATAGGAGATGTTAGCATTAAAGCAAAAAGACTAACTGAAGTAACTTATAATTCAATGATGAAAGCTATAAAAATTTTAAATAAAGAAGTAACATTAGGGGATATTGGTTCTGAAATACAAACATATGTAGAAAAAGAGGGTTTTTCTGTAGTTAGAGATTTTTGTGGCCACGGTATAGGTAAGGTTTTTCATAAAGAGCCAAACATTTTACATTATGGGAAAAAAGGGTCAGGTCCTAAACTTAAATCCGGAATGATATTTACAATTGAGCCGATGATTAACGAAGGTAACTATCAAACAAAGATGTTAAATGATGGTTGGACAGCAGTATCTAAAGATAAAAAATTGTCTGCTCAGTTTGAACATACAATAGGTATAACGGATACAGGATATGAAATTTTTACGTTATCAAAGAACGGATTAGACCATCCGCCCTACTCTATATGATTGAAAGATATTCTAGAAAAGAACTAAAAAAAATTTGGGCTGATGAAAACAGATATAAAATTTGGTTAGAAATTGAACTTGCTGCAGCTGAAGCAATGGAAAAATATAAAATTATTCCAAGAGGCGTCGTTAAGAAAGTTAAGTCTAAAGCAAAAATAAATGTTGCTAGAATTTTAAAAATAGAAGAAACAGTAAAGCACGATATTATAGCATTTTTAACTTCAATAACTGAAAAAGTAGGAAAAGAGGCAAGGTTTCTTCATAAAGGCATGACCTCTTCTGACGTACTTGATACGTGTTTTAACCTTCAGTTAAAACAATCAGGTGTAATATTATTAGATGATATAAAGATTTTACTTAGTACGGTAAAAAAACAAGCAATCAAACATAAAAAAACATTGTGCATTGGAAGAAGCCATGGCATTCACGCAGAACCTACAACGTTTGGTTTAAAAATGTTAACTTTTTACCAAGAATTTCTAAGAAATAAAAAAAGACTAGAAGATTCTATAAGTGAAATTTCTACTTGCGCAGTATCAGGTGCTGTTGGAACTTTTGCTAATATAGATCCTAGAGTTGAGAGTTACGTTGCAAAAAAGTTAAAATTAAAAGTGGAACCAATATCTACTCAAATTATCCCACGCGATAGACATGCACAGTTTTTCTGTACTCTAGGAATTATAGCTAGTTCTGTTGAAAGGTTTGCTACTGAAATTAGGCACTTACAAAGAACCGAAGTTTTAGAAGTGGAGGAATTTTTTGGAAAAAAACAAAAAGGTTCGTCAGCTATGCCTCATAAAAAAAATCCTATCTTGAGTGAGAACCTGACAGGGTTATCAAGAATGGTCCGTTCGTATGTTATACCTGCTTTAGAAAATGTAGCACTTTGGCACGAAAGGGATATTTCTCATTCTGCTGTAGAAAGAAATATAGGACCAGACGCAACAATAACTTTAGATTTCGCATTAACGAGATTAAATGGAATTATTAAAAATTTAAATATTTATCCTAAAAATATGCTTAAGAATTTAAACTTAACAAATGGACTTTTCTTCTCTCAGAGAGTTTTAATTGAATTGACTACTAGTGGTTTTACTAGAGAGGAAGCTTATGCTTTAGTTCAAAAACACGCTATGCACTCATGGAACAACGGATCTTCATTTTATGAAAACTTATTACATGATACTGAGATTACTAATAAACTACCTGTGAATAAGCTAAAAAAACTTTTTGATTTTAGTTACCATACAAAAAAAATTAATATAATTTTTAAAAGAAACTTAAAAAAATAAACCCTCATGAATAAAGGTAAAAAACTATACGAAGGCAAAGCTAAAATTATTTATGAAACGAACGATAACGATTTAATTATTCAACATTTTAAAGATGACACAACTGCTTTTAATGCTTTAAAAAAAGCAAGTATCGAAGGTAAGGGTGTTTTAAATAACAGAATATCGGAATATCTTTTAAATTCTTTAGGCCAATGTGGAATAAAGACACATCTCATAAAAAGAATAAACATGAGAGAGCAATTAATAAAGAAAGTGGAAATTATTCCGATTGAATTTATTGTTAGAAATGTTGCCACCGGTTCATTAAGTAAAAGACTTGGTATTTCTGAGGGTACTGTCTTAGAAAAACCATTACTTGAGTATTATTTAAAGAATGACGAATTAGAGGATCCAATTATTACAAAAGAACACATCAATGCATTTGAATGGGCAACAGAAAAAGAAATTAAAAATATTGATAAAATGTCATTAAGAATTAACGATTTACTTCAAGGTGTATTTAGTGGGGTGGGGATAAAATTAGTTGACTTCAAAATTGAATACGGAAGGATTTGGAACAACATTAAAGAGATAAATGAAATAATACTTGCTGATGAAATTAGTCCAGATACATGCAGATTGTGGGATATGAAGACTGAAAAAAAATTAGATAAAGACAGATTTAGAAAAGATTTAGGAAATGTTATTGAAGCTTACCAAGAAGTTGCTAGAAGATTGGGTATTATGCCAGAAGAAACAAATATTAGTGAAGTTAATTTTGGTAAAACAGCTTCTATAAAATTTAAAAAAAAATAAATTGAAATTTTCAATCAAAGTAACTTTAAAAAAAGATGTTCTTGACCCGCAAGGTAAAGTGGTTCAGCAAACATTACAAAATATGGGTATGGATACATTGAAAACATTAAGACAAGGAAAATATTTTGAAATTGATATTAATGAAAATGATGAGGTAAAAGCTACTAATAAAATTGAATTAATGTGTAGTAAACTTTTAGTTAATTTAATTATAGAGAATTATGAAATTTCTAAAATTTAAAAAATGAATTCATCAGTAATTGTATTTCCAGGCTCTAATTGTGATCGTGATATTGCAGTTGCTTTAGAAAAATTACAATTTAAAAATAAAATGGTTTGGCACAAGGATGCGAGTTTACCAAAATCAGATTTAATTGTTATACCTGGTGGCTTCTCTTATGGTGACTATCTTAGGTCAGGTGCTATAGCTGGAAAGTCCAATATTTTAAATGAAGTAATAAAAGCAGCAAATAATGGCTGCTTAATTTTAGGAATCTGTAATGGTTTTCAAATTTTAACTGAAACTGGACTCTTGAAAGGAGTATTGCTTAGAAACAAAAATTTGAAGTTTCTTGGTAAGGACATACATGTAAAAGTAATTAATATAGAAAATAAGTTCTGTAACAAATATAAAAAAAATCAAATCTTAAAACTTAATATTGCACACAATGAGGGAAACTATTTTACTGATAATGATCATTTAAAAGAATTGGAGGATAAAAATTTAATACCTTTTAAATACTGTGATGAAAATGGAAATATCAATCAAGAAAATAATCCCAATGGATCTTTAAATAATATAGCAGGTGTTTTTAACGATAAGAAAAATATTTTAGGAATGATGCCACACCCAGAAAGAATGGTTGATAAAATTATATCTAATAACGATGGGGTTAACTTGTTTACTAGCTTACTAAATTAATAATAATGAAAATTACAAATACTGTTGTGAAAAAACATGGTTTAAAACCTGAGGAGTACTCCAAAATTAAAGAGCTACTCTCTAGAGAGCCAAATTTATTAGAACTTGGAGTATTTTCTGCAATGTGGAATGAACACTGTTCCTATAAATCTTCAAGAATTCATTTAAAAAATCTTCCCACCAAAGGTAAAAGGGTAATTCAAGGACCAGGAGAAAATGCAGGAATAATAGACATTGACGATGATGATGCAATTGTTTTTAAAATTGAAAGTCACAATCACCCTTCTTATATTGAACCATATCAAGGAGCTGCTACAGGCGTTGGTGGTATTTTAAGAGATGTTTTTACAATGGGTGCAAGACCAATAGCCCTTTTAAATTCTATCCATTTTGGCTCGCCCAGCCATCCAAAAACTAAGTCTTTGCTCGAAGGCGTGGTTTCAGGAATTGGAGGTTACGGAAATTGTATTGGCATTCCGACAGTGGCTGGAGAAATAAAATTTAATAGCACTTACAATGAGAATATTTTAGTTAACGCTATGGCTGTAGGTCATGTAAAAAAAGATAAGATTTTTTACTCAAAAGCAAAAGGAATGAATAAATCTGTTGTTTACGTAGGCTCTAAAACAGGAAGAGACGGTATTCATGGTGCGTCAATGGCATCTGCAGAATTTAATGAAGACTCTAATAGCAAAAGACCAACGGTACAAGTAGGTGATCCTTTTACTGAAAAATTATTAATGGAAGCCTGTCTTGAATTAATGAAAGATAATTCAATTATTTCTATACAAGATATGGGAGCTGCTGGGTTAACATCATCAAGCGTTGAAATGGCTTCAAAAGGCAATTTAGGAATAGAACTTCTTTTGGACAAAGTTCCTTGTCGTGAAGAAAATATGACTCCTTATGAAATGATGTTGTCAGAAAGTCAAGAAAGAATGCTTATTATATTAGAAGATGGAAGAGAAAAAGATGCGAGAAAAATATTTGAAAAATGGGATTTAGATTTTGTTGTTATAGGCAAAACAACAGATAAAAATAATTTAACTTTAAAATTTAAAAACGATGTAGTTGGTGAAATACCAATAGATGCATTGGCTACAAAAGCACCTATTTATGACAGGAAATGGATAAAAACAAAATTACCAGAAAAAAAAATACAAATTAAAGATTTAAAAAAAATTAAATTAGAAGACGCTCTCTTAAAAATTCTCTCTTCACCTAATCAGTCAAATAAAAGCTGGATAACAAATCAATATGATCAAATGGTTATGACAGATACAATACAAAGGTCAGGTTCAGATGCAGCAATCATAAGAATTCATAAAAAAGAAAAGGCTATTGCTGTTACCGTAGATTCATCTGCGAACTATTGTAAGGCTCATCCACACACAGGTGGTAAGCAGATTGTTTGTGAAAATTGGAGAAATTTAATATCTGTAGGTGCAAAACCTATTGCTATTACTAATTGTCTAAATTTTGGAAATCCTGAAGACCCTAAGGTAATGGGTGAGTTTGCTGAATGCCTACTTGGAATAAAAGAAGCTTGTGAGTTTTTAGATTATCCCGTTGTATCAGGAAATGTATCTTTATATAATGGTACAAATAAAAAAAATATTAGTCCAACACCAGTTATTGGAGGAATTGGTTTAATTTCAAATATTAATAACACAATTAACCATTATTTAAAAAAAGATAAAAATATTATTTTACAAATAGGAAAAAACTTTGGAAAACTATCACAAAGTATTTTTTTAAATGAAATTTATTCAATAACAGAAGGTCCCCCGCCAGAAATAAATCTCTCAAATGAGAAGAATAATGGCTTAGCCGTCTTAAAACTTATAAATAATAAATTAGTTTCTTCGATCCACGATGTTTCTTCAGGCGGTCTACTTTTGGCACTTGCGGAAATGGCATTTAAGTCAGGCTATGGAGTAAAAATAGATAAACCAAAATATTTATTTAATTTAATGGAATATTTTTTTAGTGAAGATCAAGGAAGATACTTAATTGAAGTAGAACCTAATAATTTAGATAAAATCAAAAATATTCTAAATGAAAATAATATATTCAACGAAACCATTGGAATAGTACAAAAAGATTATTTCGAAGTTTCGGGAGAGTTAAAAATTAAAATAAATGAACTATGTAATATAAATAATTCATGGTATAATAATTACTAATGGCACTCCCAATAGAAGAAATAAAAAAACTAATATCTAGCTCTATTCCAGATGCTACAATAGAAATTGAAGATTTAAAGGGAGATAGCAATCATTATGCAGCAAAAATAAGTTCAAAATTATTTAATGGCATATCAAAAATCGAACAACACAAATTAGTATATAAATCTTTGCAAGGAAAAATGGGCAAAGAATTACATGCACTATCAATCACAACTGAAGGGAAGTAAAATGGACGCGAAACTAGAAATTAAAAATATAATTACGACTAATGAAGTCTGCCTTTTTATGAAAGGTGTTCCAGAAGCACCGCAGTGTGGTTTCTCAATGGCAGTTTCGAATATCTTGAAACATCTAAATGTAAACTTTAAAGGGGTTAATGTTCTTGAAAACGAAGAAATCAGAAATGCAATCAAAGTTTATAGCGACTGGCCGACTATTCCTCAGCTTTACATCAAAGGTGAGTTTGTTGGCGGTTGTGATATTATAAAAGAAATGTATGAAAAAGGTGAGCTCAAAGAGCTACTAAAAACTAAAAATCTTATTTAGACATTAATCTACTAAAATATCCTCTAATTTTTTTACTAAAATATTTTTTTATTAAATGAATAAAACTAATTGATGATTTTGTTTTTAATTCTAAATCATTATCAATTTTATAATCAATTTTATTCTCCCAAATTAACTCCATAACAAGACTTTCCTTAAAAATAGTCTCTAGTTTCTTTGCTGTTGAAACGTTTATAAAAGGTTCTAAAATTTGATTTTTTTTAGAAACTCTTAATAATTTCAATTCATCGTCATATTTGAACCACCAAATATGATCTTTTAAATTTTCAATAACTAAATTATCTCCAAGTCTAGTTGGTAGTTCTACGTAACCTTTTTTTGAAATTCTTTCGATTTCTTTAATGAAAAATTGAAAGTCTTCAACGTGTTCAATTACATGACTTGTTATAACAAAATCAAACTCATTGTCTTTAAAGGGAAGTTTTTTTTCTTTTATTCTTATAAATTTTTTATTTTTATAAAAATTTGATAAATCTTGTATATCAGCTACTGTCTTTGCATATTCATTTGCTGTGTAACCGCAACCCACATCTAAAATATTCCAATGTGAATTATCTTTGAGTGTTTGGTTTATATTTTTTATAGAAGTTCTTCTTAACAAGAAAATTGATTATCTAGAATAGTATTCGACTACTAAGTTTGGTTCCATAATGACTGGATACGGAACTTCAGAAAACTTAGGAACTCTAATAAGTTTTACTGTTTTATTTTTGTCATCTAACTGAATGTATTCAGGTACATCTCTTTCTTTGCTAGAAAGAGATCCGTCAATGACTGTTAGTGACTTAGATTTTTCTCTAATTTCAATCATGTCAGTTTCTTTTACCAAATAACTGGAAATGTTTACTTTCTTTTTGTTTACTCTAATATGTCCATGGTTAATGAGTTGCCTCGCCGCAAAAACAGTAGGTGTAAATTTACCTCTATAAATAACAGTATCTAGTCTGCTTTCTAATAACCCAATTAAGTTTTCAATCGTGTCACCTCTTTTGGTAAGAGCTTTTCTATAAATATTTCTAAATTGTCTTTCGTTAATATTTCCATAATATGATTTCAATTTTTGTTTAGCGTTAAGCTGAATACCATAATCAGTTGGCTTCCCTCTTTTGTTTTGACCGTGTTGGCCAGGAGGATAGGCTCTAGTGTTAAATGGACTTTTTGGTCTACCCCACAGATTAACCTTTAATCTACGGTCGACTTTATGTTTAGCATTAATTCTTTTTGTCATTTAATAAATGATTGTTTTATAGACATTGTAATAGTTTTGTCAATTAGACTATAGCTATTGTTTCCTGTTTAAAGAGCTAAAAATACTAAACAAAATCCTTAATTCCTTGTCACTTAGTTCTAATCTACCAAAAATATTATTGATATTTAAAATCATAGATTTTTTTTTTTCAGCAGGTTTGAAAAAGTTTTTTTTATCTAGCATTTTTTCAAGAAATTTAATTAAATTCTTAATAGAACTTTTGGAAGTTAATTTAGTTAACATTTTTTCTTTTTTAAACATAGTTAAGTTTAATGATTTATAAATTTCATAACATATAATAATAACTGCGTGCGATAAATTTACAGAAGTAAGTTTTTTTGAGGTAGGTATCTGAATAATAAAATTTGACAAGGACAAATCATGGTTAGAAAGGCCTGAAGCTTCTGGACCGAACATAATTCCTATACTTGATTTTTTGTATTTAGATAACAATTTTACAAAATTAGTTATTGAGATATGTTTTTTATTAATATCTCTTTTTCTAGCTGTTGAGGCAAAAACTAAGTCAAATTTTTTAACAGCATCAGAAACATTTTTATGAATTTTCGCTTTTTGAATTATATTATAAGCACCTACTGAAGTCATTCTAGCTTTAGTGTTGGGCCAAGGATCTCTTGGAATAACAATGTTAAGGTCTGAAAAACCAAAATTTTTTAATGCTCTCGCACATGCTCCAATATTCTCACCAAGTTGAGGGTTAACTAAAATAAAACCAAACTTATTTTGCATTTAATTTTATGTTTGCAGGAGCTTTTTCTTTAAAAAGTTTATACTCTAGACTGTCAATTAGTGCTTTAAAAGATGCTTCAATAATATTTGGCGAAACACCAATAGTAAACCAGCTGACTGCAGATTTATCAGTACTTTCGATTAAAACTCTTGTTGTCGCTTCTGTTCCTGTGTTTAGTATCCTAACTTTATAATCTAATAATTTTAAATCTGAAAAAAAATCATAGTATTTTTCTACTTTAGAAAAATTTTCTCTTATTGCATTGTCTAGAGCATTGACAGGACCATTGCCTTTTCCAATACATTTAATTTTTTTACCATCAATTAGAAAAACTACTTCTGCATTTGTATTTAGCGTATCTGTTTTTTTCACGGTAACACTATAACTTTCAACATTCAAAAAATCTGGAACATTTCCGAGAAGTCTGTTTGCTAGTAGTTCAAATGAAGCATCAGCACCATCATATGAATAACCTGAGAATTCTCTATCCTTAACCTCTTCTAAAATTTTTAATATTTTAGGATCTTTTGGATTAATCTTAATTCCATATTTTTCTAATCTAGATAAAATATTTGATTTACCTGCTTGGTCTGAAACTATTATATTTCTGTGATTTCCAACAAGCTTAGGGTCTATATGTTCGTATGTTTTTGGATCTTTTTGAACTGCAGATACGTGTAAGCCCCCCTTATGAGAGAACGCAGATGCACCAACATATGCTAGACTTTTATTTGATTTTCTATTTAATATTTCATCAAGCATTCTTGAGCAATCGGTAAGCGATATTAACTTTTTTTCATTAATATTTAACTCAAACTTTTCACTAAAACTTTTTTTTAAAAATAAAGTTGGAATTATAGATATCAAATTTGCATTACCACATCTTTCTCCTAAACCGTTGATCGTTCCTTGAACTTGTCTTACGCCAGCTAAAATAGCAGTCAGAGAATTACCTACTGCATTTTCAGTATCATTATGTGCGTGTATTCCTAAATTTTTACCAGGTATCGATTTAGATACTTTAGATACTATCTCTCCCACTTCATGAGGTAATGTACCTCCATTTGTGTCACAAAGAACTAACCATTTTGCACCTTCGTCGTAAGCATGTTTTAAGCAATCAAGCGCATATGTAGGATTACTTTTGTAGCCATCAAAAAAATGTTCTGCGTCAAAGATAAATTCTCTTTTATTTTTAATAAAGTATCTTGCTGTTTCTTTAATGTTTGTTAAGTTTTCTTCTTTTGTTATACCCAAAGCAATATCAACATGAAAGTCCCATGTCTTGCCAACAATACAAACTGCTTTTGTATTTGCGTTAAGTATTGCTGATAATGTTGGATCATTGTCGGCACTTCTACCTAATTTTTTAGTCATTCCAAAAGCAGTAAATATACTTTTATCTAATTTTTGCGGAGTGTTAAAGTATTCCGTATCGGTTGGGTTAGCTCCAGGCCAACCACCTTCGATATAATCAACACCTATATCATTAAGATTTTTAGCAATTTTAATCTTATCACTAACTGTAAAGTCAACGCCCTCAGTTTGAGCACCATCTCTTAATGTTGTGTCAAAAATATATAGTTTTTCTTTACTCATTTGTATTCCCACTCTGTCTTATTGTCTTTATCTTTAATAGCTATACCGTTTTTAGAAAGTTCATCTCTGATTTTGTCAGCTAATTTAAAGTCTCCTGCTTTTCTTGCTTTAATCCTTTCTTCTATTTTTTGTAAAATATATTTTCTATCCATACTAGATGCATCTTGTTTTTGTTTAACTAACACATCTTTCTTCTGATTAAAAATTCCAATTAACCTACATGCATCATTAAACTTAACTCTGTTAGTTTTGTCTCCTTTAGAAGCAATATTGTATAGTTGGTGTAATTTAGCAAAATATTTTGGTGTATTTAAATCATCAAGAAGACATGAAAAAATTTCACTGTTATCTATTTCACTTTCTGTTTCATCATAAAGTTCATACCATTTTTCTAAGGTTGTTTTACTTTGCTCCAGTAAATTATCACTCCAATCTAAAGGCTGTTTATAATGGGCACTTAAAAGTGCTAATCTAATTACTTGTGCGTTATACTTACCTAGCACCTCAGAAATTGTTTCTATATTCCCAAGAGATTTAGACATTTTTTCTTTATTCATCGTTAAAAAACCATTGTGCACCCAATAATTAGCTAAGACATCAGTAGAGTTATTAGCGCAAGATTGAGCAATTTCATTCTCATGATGAGGAAATAATAAGTCTAATCCTCCACCGTGAATATCAAAAGTCTTACCAAGATATTTTTCTGACATTACTGAACATTCTAAGTGCCAACCTGGTCGGCCTCGACCCCATGCTGATTTCCATCCTGGTTCGTCAGCTAAAGCTGGCTTCCATAAAATAAAATCTAATGGGTTTTTTTTTAATTTTGATATCTCAACTCTTGAACCTGCAACTAAATCATCTAATTTTTTATTTGATAGTTTTCCATAATTCTTAAATTTAGATATTAAAAAATAAACGTGTCCATTATTCACGTAAGCTAAATTTTTTTCAATTAAGGATTCAATCATTTTAATCATGTCTTTAATGTGGTCAGTTGCCCTAGGTTCTACTGTTGGTTTTAGACAATTTAAATCTTTCACATTTTTGTTAAAAATTTTTGTTACATCAGATGTAATTTTATCAATTGAAATACTTTTTTTTTTTGAAATTTCAATAATTTTGTCATCTACATCCGTTATATTTCTAACATAAGTTATATTTTTTTGACCATATAATTTAATTAAAATCCTATATAGCAAATCAAAAACTATTAGTGATCTACCATTTCCAACATGCGGGTCAGCGTAAACCGTAGGGCCACAAACATACATAGTAATATTTTTAGGATTTATAGGTTTAAATAAATCTTTTGACTTTGTTAAAGAGTTTGAAATTTTTAAACTATTCATCAAATTTACACACTGGTATTGGATTCATTTTATGAAGATTTTTTTTTCTTATTTCTAAATATTTTTTATAGTTTGGGTCATTGTTATCTGTCATAGCTTTTTCTAAATCTTGATATGTCATTCCCAATTGTTCTATATCAGTTCTTGCGTCGTCCCATAAACCGTCTGTTGGTTCAGCTTCAATAATTTTATTATCAATTCCAAGATATTTTCCTAATTCCCAGACTTGTGTCTTAGTACAGTCAGCAATGGGAGATATGTCAACTCCACCGTCACCATACTTTGTATAAAAACCCACACCAAAGTCTTCGACTTTATTCCCTGTGCCAACAACAATTCCATTATTAGCTGCAGCTACCTGGTAAAGTGTTGTCATTCTTAATCTAGCTCTCGAATTTGCAAAACCATGTTCATTGTTAAATTGATTCATACTTTTTTTAAATTCATTAAAAATGCTTTCAAGATTAATAGTGTTTAATTTTACATTACTAAATTTTTTAACTAACCAATTTCCATGATTAATGCTTAGATCGTGTTGGTATTTTTTTTGTTTGATTGGCATACTTAAAACAATAGTTTTTCTTCCAGTTAGAGCACAAAGTGTACTCACAACTGATGAATCAACTCCTCCTGAAACACCGACAATCAAGGAATTAAGCTCAAAAGGAACTGAATTACAATAATCATCAATCCACTTTTGAATAATTTCTACTCTTTTTTTAACTTCAATAGCCATAATAATCCTTTTATTCTTTTTCAGAATTCTGTCTTAATAATTATATAATAATTATTAAGATGCCGCTTTAATAATATTTTTTGAGTATTGCGAATTTTTCTTTATTTCGTCAGAGATAAGAAAAGCTAGTTCTAATGCTTGACTTGCGTTCAGTCTTGGATCGCAATGAGTATGGTATCTACTTGATAGGTCTTGATCAGAAATTTTTTGGGCTCCGCCTGTGCATTCGGTAACTTCTTGGCCAGTCATTTCGATGTGTAGACCACCAGCATAAGAACCTTCTGCTTGATGAATACCAAAAACATTTTTAATTTCTTTAACTACACTATTGAATGGTCTTGTTTTAAAACCTGATGTGGCTTTTATTGTATTCCCATGCATAGGATCACATGACCAAACAACGTTTAGTCCTTCTTTTTTAATTGGTCTAATTAATTGAGGTAAAAATTTTTCAACATGGTCGGCACCAAATCTAGAAATAAGAGTTATTCTTCCGGCTTCATTGCTTGGGTTTAAAATATTTATCAGTTTAATTAATTCTTCTGGTTTTAATGATGGGCCACATTTAATTCCAATAGGATTTTTTATTCCTCTACAAAATTCAACATGTGCTCCTTCGGGTTGTCTTGTTCGATCACCAATCCAGACAAAGTGTGCTGATGTATCGTGATATTCTCCAGTAGTTGAGTCAACACGTGTCATCGCTGACTCGTAAGGTAAGTGTAAAGCTTCGTGAGAAGTATAAA
>Ga0307986_10000574_pt1 | contig 27121 bp, 24 predicted proteins | sample EllFjometageno82_FD_203170 | JGI IMG/M metagenome (GOLD analysis project Ga0307986, IMG submission 203170) | Marine microbial communities from Ellis Fjord, Antarctic Ocean - #82 | ecosystem: Environmental > Aquatic > Marine > Unclassified | place: Southern Ocean | collected 2014-10-09 | reverse complement strand
GGTGCTTTTGCAGGACTAGAAAAAATAATTGGAATGAGAGGCAAGGGAACTTCAATAGGTTTTGGTGCTAAAGTTAACAGTAAAGCAGAAAAAAAATTATCAGAAACATTAAAAAATTTAGAACCTGAAGATTTAATTAAATATGGTTTAATTCCTGAATTCATAGGTAGAATGCCTATTATCGCAACTTTAAATGACTTAGATGAAAAATCTTTAATAAAAATTTTAAAAGAACCTAAAAATTCTTTAATAAAACAATATCAAAAATTATTTGAGCTCGAGAATGTTGAGCTAGAATTTAAAGATGAAGCATTAAACGAAATAGCAAAAAAGGCTATAATTAAAAAAACTGGCGCCAGAGGTCTTAGATCAATTTTAGAAAGTATTTTGCTTAAAACTATGTTTGAACTACCTGAACTAGAAAACGTTCTAAAAGTTACAGTTGATAAAACAGCTGTAGCAGGGGACACTGACCCTATTGTCACATATGGCAAAAAACAATCAACATCAGTCGCTTAATTAAAAATAAGATCCTTGATATTACGATATTAAGTACCATATAAATATATTATGGGAACAATAAATTTAAAGCCTCTATTGCCACTAAGAGATATCGTTGTATTCCCTTCAATGGTTGTCCCACTTTTTGTGGGTAGAGAAAAATCTATTAAAGCACTTCAAGAAGTCATGAAAACTGACAAATCAATTGTATTAGTTTCACAAAAAAATTCAGAAATAGACGAACCAGAAAACAAAGATATCTATAGCTATGGTTGCTTAAGTAAAGTTCTACAATTACTTAAATTGCCAGATGGGACGGTTAAGGTTTTAGTAGAGGGAGAAAAAAGAGTTAAAATTCATGAAATAAAAACAAAAAATTCAAATTTTCTTAGCTGTAATGTTGAAATTATGGAGGAAACAAACAAAAGCAAAGAATCAGATCTTTATGCTTTGAGTTTAGTTAAAAAATTTGAAAGGCTATTAATTCTTAACAAAAGAGATTTAGCGGACTCAATAAATAGCATTAAAAAAATTAAGGACGCAAGCCAAATAGCAGACAACATAGCTTCAAATCTAAACCTACAAATTTTTGAAAAGCAAGAACTTTTAGAAATTATGGACCTAAAGAAAAGACTAGAAAAAATAAATGAATTAGTTGAAAAAGAAACAAGTGTGATTTCCGTTGAAAAAAAAATTAGAGGTAGAGTTAAAAACCAAATGGAGAAAACACAAAGAGAATACTATTTAAATGAACAACTTAAAGCTATTCAGAAAGAGCTTGGCGAAATAGATGAAGATAAAGATGAAATTGCTAGTTTAAATAAAGCAATTTTAAAAGCGAAAATGCCAAAATTAGCTTTAGAAAAATGCACAGCAGAATTAAAAAAACTAAAATCAATGAGCGCAATGTCTGCGGAAGCAACAGTTGTTAGAAACTACCTGGACTGGATGACAGAATTACCCTGGAGTAATAAAAGTCAAGTTAACAAGGATTTAAAAAATGCACAAAAAATACTTGACGACGATCATTATGGTTTAGAAAAAGTAAAAGAAAGAATCATAGAGTTCTTAGCAGTGCAAAAACGAATACAAAAATTAAAAGGACCTATTCTATGTCTAGTTGGACCCCCTGGTGTTGGTAAAACTTCATTAGGGAAATCAATTGCTAAAGCAACAGGAAGAAAATTTATTCGAATTTCATTGGGCGGTATTAGAGATGAAGCTGAAATAAGAGGACACAGAAGAACATACATTGGCTCTCTACCAGGAAAAATTATTCAAATGATGAAAAAAGCAGGTACAAAAAACCCTTTATTTTTATTAGATGAGATAGATAAAGTTGGAAATGATTATAGAGGTGACCCATCTTCTGCTCTATTAGAAGCTTTAGATCCTGAACAAAATAAAGAATTTAATGATCATTATTTAGAAGTTGATTACGACTTATCTGACGTGATGTTTGTCACCACAGCAAACACTTTAAATATATTGCCACCTCTATTAGATCGAATGGAGGTTATCAGAATACCTGGATACACAGAAGATGAAAAAGTTAATATTGCTCAAAAATATTTAATTCCAAAACAAAGTGAAAATAATGGTCTTAAATCTGATGAGTGGAAAGTAGACGAAACTGTAAATAGAAAGATAATAAGAAATTATACAAGGGAATCTGGTGTTAGAAATTTAGAAAGAGAAATTTCAAAAATCGCTAGAAAAATAGTTAAGAAAATTGATGGAAAAGAAAAAGTTAACAATCCCGTTAAAGAATTAGATTTGCCAAATTATTTAGGTGTTGAAAAATTTAACTACGGTGAGATAGAAGAAAAAAATAGAATAGGTGTGGTCACAGGTTTAGCATGGACTGAAGTAGGCGGTGAGATACTTAAGATAGAAACCTTAATCATGCCAGGAAAAGGAAAAATGGAGATTACAGGCCAATTAGGAAGTGTGATGCAAGAATCCATTAAAGCAGCAAAATCTTACATAAGATCAAAATCTTTGGACTATGGAATTATTCCGCCAATTTTTGATAAGAAAGATTTTCACGTTCATGTTCCTGAAGGGGCAACGCCTAAAGATGGACCTTCAGCTGGCGTAGGCATGGTTACTTCAATTATTTCTGCTATCACCGAAGTTCCAGTAGATAAAAATATTGCAATGACTGGGGAGATTACCCTTAGAGGAATTGTTTTACCTATAGGTGGGTTGAAAGAAAAATTATTAGCAGCACATAGAGCTGGTATTAAAAAAGTTTTAATTCCTTTTGATAATAAAAAAGATTTAGTAGAAATTCCGGAAGTAATTAAAAAAAATATTGAAATAATTCCAGTAAAAAATGTTGATGAAGTTTTGAAACACGCTCTTACAAAAGAATTAAAAAAAGTCGAGTGGGTAGAGGTAGAAAAAGTTTCTAAGAAACAAGATCAAAATTTAACCAGCACACATTAAGTTTGTGGTTAATCAAGCCAATCTTTGTATAAATCTAAATTTGCGCCTACATAACTAGGTAATTCTGAAATAGAAATTTTATTTAATCTCCCTTTACCTGACCACTTATAATTTTTTTGGTCTACACTGTGGTCATACATAACCCTCTTTTCTTGTATCAACTTTCTAAGATCTTCTTTTTTTAACCCGCTTTCCTCAAACTCATAATGATGTGCAAAGTTTAATAGTTTGTATTCAAGTTCTTCAGGTGTTCTTACGCATGTGAAATGCCACCCCCCATCTAGAATATAAAAAATATCGTTATATTTTTTTTTATTAAAAATTAAATCTATTCTAAATTTAGAATATTTCTTTGATTTTATGTTTCTCAGCCATTGTGGAGAAAGTAAATTCTTCTTTCTACACGCTTTAGAACCAAACCATTCAAGAGCTGGATAATGTAAGTTTAATTTGTAGTAAAATATTTTTTGTTTAAATTGAATTATTTTATTTTTTATTTTATCAAAATTTAAATTTCTTAAATTTGGAATTTCATCTAAATCACTAACAATTATAATATCTTCATCAGACGCATCAGAGATTCCGGCTGTAAGTTTATTTCTTTGGTAGTTATCCCTAGCATAACCGTTTAGAATTAATTTTTCCCCCTTTTCGCCGGCACTATCATCTCTGTGTATTTGTAAGATATTAGGTGGTTGCTCATCAACAACTATATATTTTATTTTATTTTTGAATTTTTTAAATTTATTAATATCAAATTTAAGTTTTTTTTTTGTACCGTTATGTGTGTAGGTAGCTTCTGTAATCACGAACTTAGATACATATTTATCAAGAGTATTTAGTCTCAAATCAAGCAAAAGATCTTCGTCAAAGTACATAAAACTGTCATAAATTTTCATATACTTTGAATTATTATAAAAAATCTATTAAGTAAATTTATATTTATGAAAAAAATAATAATAACTGGTGGTCTAGGGTACATAGGGACAGAGCTATGCAAATTGTACTCAGGAGTTAGTTGGAACAACAAAATAGTAGTAATAGATAACAGATTTATATCTGAAAGAGTCAATCAGGTAAGAAATTGGAATATGGAATTTGTCCATGGAGACATCTTAGACAAAGAATTGATAAATAAATATTTCAAAGACGCAGATATAGTTCATCATCTTGCAGGTGTAACTGACGTGCCAAGAACAAAAAGTGAAAGTAGCGAAGAAAAAGATGCTAAAATAAAAACTGTCGCTGAAGAAGGCACTCAAAATATTCTTAATACAATAAGTGATAATTGTAAAATAATTTTCCCTTCGACCCATGTAGTTTACGAGGGAATAGAAAAAGTTCAAAATGAAATTTCAGAAAATGAAGCTGTAAAACCTATCCTTTCTTATTCAAGTTCTAAGGCATTAAATGAAAAGCAGTTAAAAGACTCTGGAAAAAATTATATTATCTTAAGACTTGGATCTGTGTATGGTTATTCAACTGATACTGCACGGATCGATATAATGCCAAATCTTTTTTCTAAAATTGCATCTCAAGATGGTAAAATTAAACTTTTTGCCGGTGGGAGGCAGATTAAAAGCTTAGTTCCCTTAGTTGACGTAGCTAGATGTTTCAAAGAAATGGAAGAAAATGAAAAAATTAAATCAGAGACATTTAATTTAACCAAAGACACAGTAACAGTAAAGGATGTAGCTGAAATATGTAAAAAATATAACCCAAAAGTAATTTTACAAGAAACTAACGACGAAGTTCCAAACTTAGGATTTTCTCTTTCTAATAAGAAGATATTAAAAACAGGATTTAAATTTTTATATAGTCTAGAGCAAAGCATTCAAGAAATGATTATGAAATGGTCTAAACAAAATTTAATTAAAGACTTGGAACATGTAAGAGATGGAGACAATGAATTTGTTGATGCTAGAGGAAAAATAAGTAACCATGAGTTAACAGAACCAATCAATCTAATAGGTTTAATAGATTCTAAAAAAGGTACTATTAGAGCTAATCATTATCACCCACAACAAGAACAGAAATGTCTATTTACCAAAGGTCAAATAATTGAAATATTTCAAGATATACTTAACCCTAAAGCACCAAAAATTACACAAGTAGTTAACGAAGGTCAGATGTCAATTATAAAACCTAACGTTGCTCACACAATGGTTTTTACTAAAGACACAACTTTTTTAAATTTAGTAAGAGGTGAAAGAGAACATAATAATTACGGGATCACACACACCATACCACATATGTTTGTAGACGAGAAAGAAAGAGACATGTTACTTAATAATTATAAATTTGACTGCAGATCATGCGGTAATATTAATTTAAAAAGAGTAGTTTCTTTGGGCTACCAGCCGTTGGCAAATAATTTATTGAACAAAAAAGATGAAAAATGTGAACTGTATCCTTTAGAAGTTAATTACTGTTCTGTATGTCATAATTGCCAATTATCTGTAGCTGTAGACCCAAAAAAAATGTTTTCAAATTACCTTTACACCTCATCTACATCCTCATCTTTTAGAAACCACTTTATAGAAGCAACAAAGGTCTATGTTAAAAAGCTAAAACTGAAACCAAAAAAATCATATATAATTGATATCGGTAGCAATGATGGCGTAGCGCTTAAACCTTTTAAAGATTTAGGTTTTACAAGAATTCTAGGAATAGAGCCTGCAAAAAATTTAGCAAAATTAGCAAATAAAAATAAAATCAAAACTTTTAATGGTTTTCTTGAAAATAAAAACATAAAAAAAATAAAAGGAAATGCTGATTTAATACTAGCTTCAAATGTTTTCGCTCACTCTGATAAGCTTAAAGAAATGGCTGATTGTATGTTGAAATTACTGAATAAGAATGGAACAATTATAATTGAAGTTCAATATTTACTAAACACCTTAAAAGATCTTACTTTTGATAATATTTATCACGAACATTATAATTATTGGTCCTTAACTTCTTTAGTTAATTTTTTTAAACAGTTTGAATCTACGATTTTTAAAGCTGAAAAAATTAATACACATGGTGGCTCAATTAGAATCTATATTAAAAAGAGTAAAAAAATAAAGATTGAAAATAGCGTCATAAACTTACTTAAAGAAGAGGTAAGTTATGGAATAAAAGAATTTAAAACCTACCAAAAGTTTGGAGAAAAAATTAATAGATTAAAAGAAAATGTAGTCAAAAATATTATTAAACTTAAAGAAAAAAATAAAAATATTATTGGATTTGGTGCTCCTGCAAAAGCCACAACAGCTCTTAATTTCTTTGGAATATCAAATCAAATAGATTTTATCATTGAAGACAACAAGCTAAAACATAATAAGTTTGTGCCAGGTGTAAAAATACAGATTAAAGGGAAGGAAAATATCAAGGCAAAAAATGCCTTAATATTAGTTTTAGCTTGGAATTTTTATAAAGATATAAAAAAAAACAACTCTAATTTAAGTAATAATTTTATTAATATAAAGGATTTAGAAAATTAATTTAAGAATAATAATATAGACGTTTTTATAATATTAATTACATCGTAAAAATAATCTATATAGATTTCTGAAAAAGGGTATTTTTGAATAATCATTTGTTTCGTTAAATGTAAAATACCAAATAACGTAGATAAAAAAATAAATAGAATAATCAGATAGCTGTAGAAGCCAAAGCTATTTTTCTTTGTTTTTCCCCCATACGTCTTTTGCTCCACGGCGTCATTAGAATTTTCAATAACCAAGCCATGTTTCTTCCGTAAATATTCAGGACTATAAAGGTTTTTTTTCGCTCTCTTTTTTTTGATATTTGGATTTTTAATTATTTTTTCTACTTTTTTAATTTTTTCTATAATTGGATATTGCGTCCATTTGCTCCCACAAGAGCCACATTGAACCAATCTTCCAGATTTTGTTATTGCAGCATCGGGTACAATAAATTTTTTTTGACAAGAATTACAATTAACCAACATATAATAACATTTTAATTAAAGTTTATTTAAATAGCAAATACGCTTTTATTTTTTACATTATTATGTTTTTATTGTATACCTCACATCTATTTGTTAGGGGCGGTTAGCTCAGTTGGTAGAGCATCTCGTTTACACCGAGAGGGTCATAGGTTCGAGTCCTTTACCGCCCACCAAGTAAAAATGGGGGTGTAGCTCAGTTGGTTAGAGCGCCTGCCTGTCACGCAGGAGGTCGTGGGTTCGAGCCCCATCACTCCCGCCATTTTTACCTATAACTTAAATAATTATTAACAATCCTTAAGAACAATTTGATCTAAAATTTCATTAATTTTTTTTTTCGTTGAACACTCATCAAGAATGTTATCAAGTGAGATTATGCCACCTGCGAAGGGCTTTATTAAATAAATTACTTCTATTTTATTTTGCCTAATTTTATTTAGAACGAATTCTTTCCAGTAACTAAAATACTTACTATTAACCGTTGGATACCCATGAAACTCCCACCAGAATCTTGTAACAGAATTATCATACTCATTGTTAAAAACAGAAATAAATTGATAGTCAGTAATTATCATTTTTTTTCTTTTTTCATCTTTTAAAAAATCACTACTTAAATTTAACAGCTCTACTTCTTTCAAAGGTTCATCTGGATAATAAAGTGTTATCCATTCTATACCTGCTAATTTTTTATGAATTAAACCTCCATCAATTGAATTATTCAAATTAACATTATTCAGATCCATAAAAGATCTAGTTTTTATATATTTTGAGTAGTAGTGGACAGTCGAAGCTAAAGTTAAAAAAATTAAAAAATAAGTAATTTTTGCTTTTTTTAAGTAGTAATTAGAAAAAATGTTAGAAAATGCAGCGACTATAGGAATTACACAGAAAACAAACATACCATTGATGGTCATCAGCTGATGAAAAATAAGCGCTATACACGATGAAATTATTGAGCCAATAATTAAAAGATTGTCACTAAAGAAAGAAATTTTATTTTTATAAATTTCTTTTATAAAGACGTAAAACAAAACACTCATTGCAAGATAGTGAAGTTTAAATCTCCAGACAAATCTTTTAAATTCCATAGGAAAAACCCAATCCAGTCTACTAGAGCCAAGAGATTGCGGAAATAAAATATATTGATAAATTAAGTCTTTAAGATTTATTTGATTTATATAAATTAGAAGATACAAAAAAAGAATAAAACTTATCAATCCTAAAAATGAAAATAAAAGACTTTTATAATTTTTATTAAATAAAAAATAGCAAAGAGAAAAAAAACTTATTATAACAACAAAATAAGCAGTTGGAGCCTGTTTGGAAAAGAATGCAAAACCAAGTAGAAAAGGTAAAAAAAACCAATACCAATTATTTTTCTCTCTAATAGCTAATATAAAAAAATATAGTGAAATAATGCAAAAAATTAATGTGTGTAAATCACTAAATGGCGTGCCGGCATTTGGATAGGTTAAAACTGCAACACAAATAGAATAAAAAAAACTAACATGTATGTTTAAATTAAATTTTTTTAAAATAAAATAAGTAGCTAGAGTAATTAGACAATTAAAAAAAGAAGCATGTAGAACGTACGAAAACCATGATACATCAAAGATCCAAAAAAATACTGCCTGTAAAAAATCTATAAAAGGTTCTTTGATAGTCCAGTAATCTCTGAATGGAAGATAACCATTCATAAAATCAAAACCCGAATTGAAAATTAAAAAACTATCTATTGGAAAAATACCTATGTAGCCATAATATTGATTTATTGAGATTGAGAAAAAAAATAAAAAAAATATATAATATTTGTTCAAATTTTTTTTTAACATTCTTATTTAATCTTCCTAAGTACAATAGACCTATTTAAAGCAAAAATAGAAGGGAAAAAAAAGATTAAAACGCGATCAACATAATCAATAATTTTTAAAAAAAATTTATTTAATTTAATATGTAAAAATACAGAATTAAGACCACCAGAGTTAAAAAAAATAAAAAATTCTGATAAAAAATTTTTTTCTATTTTATATTGTGGAAAGTATTTTTGAAATTTTCTTTCATTCTTGAATAATAGCTGAGCCACAGCAGTATTTGATAACCACGGGTTTGTAGCTTTAAATATATTTTTATTTTTATTAAAAATATTAACATCTAACTTCCAGCCTTCGTCTTTCAGTAAAACCTGTACGAGTTTTAAAAAAAAAGAAGTCTCTGGTTCATTGATTAAAACAACGCCACCTCTTTTTAAAAATTTGGATATTTTATACAATGTTAAAGATGGATTCGCACAATGATGTAACGCATGATTTATTATAAAAACATCAACTTTTTTATTATATTTTTTATTTAAATTTAATTTCATCATGTCTAATTTTTCATCGATCCACTTATATTTCGTGATGTCAGTAAGAATAATTTTTTTTTTAATAATTTTATTGATACAGCCAGTTCCCGAACCCAATTCAATTACAATTTTTTTATTTTTTATAAATTTCTTCATCCATGAATATCTTTTATTTAGTAAGAACAATAAATTTTTATTCTTAGACTCAAATATATTTTTTCTACACAGTAAGATATTAGGTGTTTTGATTTTTGTAGATTTGTATTCTTTAAAAAATAACATTAGTTGTTTTAGTATACTTTTTCAAAATTAAACTCAAATATTCCAATTTAGATGAATTCTTCCATAGTTTTCAACAGTATGTGGCTAAGTTAGTAGGTGTTAAGCTAGGTAAAATTTATTATATAAGGTAGTAAAAAGACAAAGGGTAATCATGATTTATAATTTCTTATCAGACTATTTTTCAATAATTCTATTTTTATTTATTGCAATAGTACTTAGTTTTGGTTTTGTTTTAGCTAACTGGTTGGCGGCTCCTAGCAATCCTGATCCGGAAAAACTATCTGCATACGAATGTGGCTTCGAAGCTTTCGATGATTCAAGAATGGAATTTGATGTTCGTTTCTATCTTGTTGCAATTTTATTTATTATATTTGACTTAGAAATAGCTTTTTTATTTCCGTGGGCTATCTCATTAGGAAATATTGGTTCATTAGGTTTTTGGTCGATGATGATGTTTCTATCCGTTTTAACTATCGGGTTTATTTACGAGTGGAAAAAAGGAGCTTTAGAATGGGAGTAAAAATAGAATCTTTAACTGAAGTAGAAAAAAAAATTCCTGAAGAGTTTAAGCAACTAGCAAAAGATTTTAGTGAGAAAGGCTTCATAACTACTTCAACTGATAATCTTATTAACTGGGCAAGAACAGGTTCTTTGCATTGGATGACCTTTGGCCTAGCTTGTTGCGCAGTAGAAATGATGCAAACTTCAATGCCAAGATATGATCTTGAAAGATTTGGTGCGGCACCCAGAGCTTCACCACGACAATCTGATGTAATGATAGTGGCTGGCACCTTAACAAACAAAATGGCTCCAGCTCTTAGAAAAGTTTATGATCAAATGCCAGAACCTAGATATGTTATATCCATGGGTAGTTGCGCTAATGGGGGTGGGTATTATCACTATTCTTATTCTGTCGTTCGAGGATGCGATAAAATTGTACCTGTAGATATTTATGTTCCAGGATGCCCACCTTCCGCAGAAGCGCTATTGTATGGAATTTTACAACTTCAAAAAAAAATAAGAAGAGAAGGTTCGGTAAATAGATAAATTTTATGAACCAAAAATTAAACGAGCTTGAAAAAATAGTTAACTCTGAACTAACTAGTAAAATTAAAAAAACTACTATTTCCTTTAACGAATTGTTAATTGACAGCAGTGCAGAAGAATTAATCAATGTAATCCTTTTTTTAAAATCTAATAATAAAACCAAATTTAGACAGTTAATTGATATAGTTGGCGTTGATTACCCAGAAGAAGAGAAGAGGTTTAACTTAATTTATCTGTTATTATCCCATGAGAACAATACAAGAATTAAGATTTCTATAAATTTTGAAATAGAAAAAAAAATTCCTACACTTACAAAAGTTTATCCTTCCGCGAATTGGATGGAAAGAGAAGTATTTGACATGTATGGCATAGAGTTTGTGGGCCATCCAGACCTAAGAAGAATATTAACAGACTACAATTTTGAAGGCCATCCTCTGAGAAAAGATTTTCCATTAACAGGATTTAACGAAGTTAGATACAGCGAAAAAGAAAAAAAAGTTATCTATGAGCCAGTTAAACTTGAACAAAACTATAGAGATTTTGATTTCGAAAGCCCTTGGGAAGGCACAAAATACATCAAGGAAATAAAAGAAAAAAATACTGATGATAAAAAAAAATAAATCTTTAACTTTAAATTTTGGACCACAGCACCCAGCCGCACATGGTGTTTTAAGACTTATTCTTGAATTAGACGGAGAAGTTGTAGAGAAAGCAGATCCGCATATTGGTTTGCTTCACCGTGGGACTGAAAAATTAATAGAACACAAAACTTATATGCAGGCTTTGCCTTATTTTGATCGTCTTGACTATGTTGCACCAATGAACCAAGAACATGCATTTACTTTAGCAACTGAAAAATTATTAAATATTTCAGTTCCTATCAGAGCCCAATATATAAGAGTGATCTTTTGTGAAATTGGAAGAATTTTGAGCCATATTCTTAATGTTACCACTCAAGCACTAGATGTTGGTGCACTAACTCCATCGCTGTGGGGTTTTGAGGAAAGAGAAACTTTAATGACATTTTACGAAAGAGCATCTGGATCAAGACTACACGCTAATTACTTTAGGACCGGAGGTGTTCATCAAGATATCCCACAAAAATTAGTAGATGACATAGGTAGTTTTTGTAAAACTTTCCCAAAAATTATTGACGACCTAGAAAGCCTATTGACCGACAATAGAATATTTAAACAAAGAAATGTTGAAATAGGTATTGTAAGCAAGCAAGAAGCATTAGACCATAGTTTTTCTGGTGTGATGCTTAGAGGATCTGGTGTTGCATGGGATTTAAGAAAATCACAGCCATATGAGTGTTATGAAAAATTAAATTTTAAAATACCTATTGGAAAAAATGGAGATTGTTTTGATAGATATTTGTGCAGAATAGAAGAAATGAGAGAAAGTGTTAAAATTATAGAACAGTGTATAAGCAAAATGCCAAAAGGAGCAATTAAATCTTCCGATGGAAAAATTTCGCCACCTAACAGAGAAGAGTTAAAAAATTCAATGGAAGCATTAATTCATCATTTTAAATTATTTACCGAAGGGTTCAGGGTCCCCGCCGGAAATGTTTACACGGCGGTAGAAGCTCCAAAAGGTGAGTTTGGTGTCTATTTAATATCTGACGGAAGTAACAAACCTTATCGTTGTAAAATTAGAGCACCAGGATTTTCGCATTTGCAGGCAATGGATTATTTAATTAGAGGACACATGTTGGCTGATGTTCCTGCTGTATTAGGTTCGTTAGATATAGTTTTTGGCGAGGTTGACAGATGAGTTTAAAAAAAATACACGACCAGCAGCCCGAATTTTTTGAATTTACAAAAGAAAACAAAGAGGCAGCAGAAAAAATATTAAAAAAATACCCTGAAAACAGAAAAAAAAGTGCAGTTATGCCATTTTTATACTTAACTCAAAGACAAAATGACAATTGGATACCCTTAACTGCAATGAAATATATAGCTAAATATTTAGAGATGCCGTACATCAAAGTTTATGAAGTAGCTACTTTTTATACAATGTACAACTTAGCACCAGTTGGAAAATATTTTGTACAAGTTTGTACTACAAGTCCCTGCCTAATTAGAGGAGCTGACAAAATAGTAAAAATCTGTAAAGAAAAGATATCTGAAGATGAAAACACACTGTCAGAAAATAAATTATGTTCGTGGCTTGAGGTCGAATGTTTAGGTGCTTGTGTAAATGCCCCAATGATGCAAATTAATAATGATTATTATGAAGATCTAGATGAAAAAAATACGATTGAAATTATAAATTCATTACTCAAAGACAAGCCTGTCAAATCAAAATCTTTTAGAAACAGAACTAGTTCAGCCCCTGAAAAACATAAACCAATTATAAATGATGGTAAAAATGCTTAAAGAAGAAAATAAAATATTCAAAAATCTTTATAATTCTCTTGGTTGGGAAATTGATAAAGCCATTGAAAGAGAAGATTGGAGCGACACTAAGGAAGTTATTTCTAAAGGACGTGAATGGATTATAAATGAAGTTAAAACCTCAGAATTACGTGGAAGAGGAGGGGCCGGTTTTTCGACTGGTCTTAAATGGTCTTTTGCTCCAAAAGAAGTTGGTTCTAGACCTCATTATCTGGTTATTAACGCAGATGAATCAGAACCAGGCACTTGTAAAGATAGAGATATAATTAGATTTGAACCTCAAAAATTAATTGAAGGATGTTTGATTGCAGGCTTCGCCGTTAATGCGCATGTATGTTACATCTATATAAGGGGTGAATATTTCAACGAAGGCAACAGACTACAAGAAGCAATTGATCAGGCTTATAAAAAAAATTATTTAGGAAAAAATGCTTGTGGAACAGGTTGGGACTTTGACATTCATATTCATTTTGGAGCTGGGGCTTATATTTGTGGCGAAGAAACAGCTTTATTAGAAAGTTTAGAAGGAAACAAAGGTCAACCAAGGCTTAAACCTCCATTTCCTGCTCTTGTTGGATTGTATGGTTGTCCTACAATAGTTAACAATGTGGAGACAATAGCTGTTGTGCCAACAATACTAAGAAAAGGAGGCAAGTGGTTTGCTTCTTTAGGAAAACCAAAAAATACAGGCACAAAAATTTTTTGCATCTCAGGAAATGTCAATCTACCATGCAATGTTGAAGAAGAAATGGGTGTATCTTTAAAAGATTTAATAGAGAAACATGCAGGTGGAGTAATAGGTGGGTGGAACAATTTACAAGCTGTAATCCCGGGTGGATCTTCGATGCCACTATTGCCAAAAAAAACTTGTGATACTATCACTATGGATTTTGATTCATTGATAGCAAATAAAAGTGGATTAGGAACTGCGGGAATAGTTGTTATCAATAAAGATCAAGATATTATTAAGTGTATGGCAAGAATAGCCAGATTCTACAAACACGAAAGTTGTGGGCAGTGTACCCCTTGCAGAGAAGGAACTGGTTGGATGTGGAGAATTTTAGAAAGAGCTGGAAAAGGTGAAGCAACATATGCCGACATAAGTTTGCTAGACGATGTAACTAAACAAATTGAAGGCCACACTATCTGTGCTTTTGGAGAAGGTTCATCTTGGCCAGTCCAAGGCTTATTGAGACACTTTAGAAAAGAAATTGAAAAAAAATGTATTGGAGAGCCAGTTTTCAAAAAAAAGAATAAAAATCCCTATTTAGTAGATCAACATCTTTTGGAAAGTGAGAATGCCTAAAATAAACATTAACGGAAAAGAAGTTGAATTTCAAAAAGGAATGACAGTTCTACAAGCATGTGAGCTTGCCGATGTAGAAATTCCAAGATTTTGTTATCACGAAAAACTTTCTATCGCAGGTAACTGTAGAATGTGCTTAGTAGAGATGGAAAGATCGCCTAAACCAATAGCTTCATGTGCAATGCCAGCAGCTGAAGGCATGAACATCAAAACAAATACAGAATTTGTAAAAAAAGCTCGTAAAGGAATGATGGAATTTTTATTAGCAAACCATCCGCTTGACTGTCCAGTTTGCGATCAGGGTGGCGAGTGTGATTTACAAGACCAGTCTTTATTTTACGGATTCGACAAATCAAGATTTTCTGAAAACAAAAGAACAGTAAAAGATAAATACATGGGCCCTCTGATTAAAACTCAAATGACAAGATGTATACACTGTACAAGATGTGTTCGATTTGCCGAAGAAGTTGCCGGTGTACCAGAAATAGGAGCTATCGGAAGAGGAGAAAATATGGAAATCACAACCTATCTTGAGCAATCAATGACTTCTGAGTTGTCAGCAAATGTTATTGATTTATGTCCAGTTGGTGCTCTTACTTCTAAGCCTTATGCTTTTGAGGCAAGACCTTGGGATTTAAAAAAAACAGAAAGTATTGATGTAATGGATGCTGTTGGGTCAAACATTAGAGTAGACACTTATGGCTGGGAAGTTAAGAGAGTCTTGCCAAGACTAAACAATGAAATTAACGAAGAATGGATCTCAGACAAAACAAGATATGCTTGTGATGGTTTATTAAAACAGCGATTAGACGTAACTTATATAAAAAAAAATAATAAATTAGTAAAATCTACCTGGGACGAAGCAATAGAACTAGTGTCAAATAAAATAAAATCTATTAACCCAGAACAAATTGCAGGTCACGTAGGTGACATGGCCTCTATTGAAACAATTTTTTCATTTAAAAGTTTATTGCAAAAGATTGGATGTAGTAATTTTGATTTTAGAGAAAAAAATATTTATATCGACCCAACGGATAAAACAAACTACATATTTAATTCATCCATACAAAGCATTGAAGAAAGTGATCTTATTTTACTGATTGGCACAAACCCAAGGTACGAAGCAACAATAGTCAACGCAAGAATAAGAAAAGCTTTTGTAAAAAATAAAACACCAGTTTATTCCATTGGCAATCCTGGTGATTTAACTTACGAGTATACGTTATTAGGTGATGACATTAATGATATAAAAAATATTTATGATGCAAAAAGTGAGATAAGTAAAAAATTAAAAAATGCTAAAAAACCAATTTTTATTATTGGCGAGTCAGTCTTAGAGCTTAAAAATGCAAAATATATTTTAGAAAAAACAAAAAATTTTTTAGTAGAAAATAATTTTATCCACGACACATGGAACGCATTAAATATATTAATACAAAATGCCTCTACGGTTGGTGCGATTGACCTAGGTTTTTATAATATTGAAAAAGATAATAATCTTATATTTTTTGATAAACTTAAAAATAAAGAATTTAAACTATTATATTTAGTTGGATCCGATAATCTTGAAATAAAAAAAAATGATGAGTTTATTATTTATCAAGGTTCGCATGGTGATAAAAATGCGTCAATAGCTGATATTATTCTGCCCAGTGCCGCGTACACAGAACAAAATGGATTATTCGAAAACCTAGAAGGAAGAATTCAAGAATGTAGAAAAGCTTCGTATCCAACAAATGAAGCTTTAGAAGATTGGAAAATTTTTAACTTAATTAATCACAGTCTCAATAATTCAAATTTATTTTCTGATTTTTTGACCATCAGAAAGCTAGCTCTTCAAAAGATTCCAAACTTTTCAGAAATTGATTTACTGCCAAAAAAAAATAAGACAATTAAAATAAATACTTTATTAGATGTAATTAGTGAAAAAATAAACATCAAACATATTGATTATTATTTTAGCAATTCAATCTCAAGAGCATCAAAAACCATGAGTGACTGCAGAAACATATCTAAGGTCAGTAAAAAAAACGGTACAATTAGTTAAATGGAATATTTGAATATATTATTAAACGAATTATACAAAATTTTGTTTATTTTAATTCCAGTCCTAGTATCTGTTGCATTAGCAGTATGGTTAGATAGAAGAATATGGGGTGCTGTTCAGAAAAGAAGAGGACCAAATGTTGTTGGTCCTTTTGGCTTGTTACAAACAGTTGCAGATGCATTAAAGTACATTTTAAAAGAGATTATTATTCCAGCCAGTTCAAACAAAGTTATATTTGTGTTAGCACCCATTGTTACGATGACACTAGCTTTAGTAGCATGGGCAGTTATTCCTTTTGATAACGAACTAGTATTAGCCGATATTAACGTGGGAATACTTTATCTTTTTGCGGTTTCCTCTTTAGGTGTCTATGGAATTATAATGGGTGGTTGGGCGTCGAATTCTAAGTATCCTTTCCTTGGTGCGATTAGATCAGCTGCACAAATGGTGTCGTACGAAGTTTCAATTGGAATAATTATAATTAATGTTCTTCTATGTGTTGGTTCGCTGAACTTAAAAGATATAGTCAATGCACAGCAAAATTTATGGTTTGTAGTGCCTTTATTTCCTATGTTTGTGGTTTTTTTTATATCAGCTTTAGCAGAAACAAATCGACCACCATTTGATTTGCCTGAGGCAGAAGCAGAATTAGTTTCAGGTTACCAGACTGAATATTCCGGTATGATGTACGCTATGTTTTGGCTAGGTGAATATGCAAATATTTTACTAATGTGTGCAATGGGTGCTATATTATTTTTAGGAGGATGGTTGCCGCCATTAGATATTTATCCCTTTAACGCTGTACCGGGACCGTTATGGATGATTTTAAAAATATTATTCTTATTTTTTTTATTTGCTTTAGTTAAAGCAATTGTCCCAAGATACCGATACGATCAATTAATGAGACTTGGATGGAAAATATTATTACCAATCTCTTTATTTTATGTTGTATTAACAGCTAGTTATCTTTTTTATTTTGATAAACTTCCAACAAAGACATTTTAAATGAAAATAAGTAGATTTATAAAAACAATTTTTTTATTAGAATTTGTTACAGGTCTTTTGATAGCCACTAGAGAAATATTTAGAGCGAAAAAAACAATTAATTATCCATATGAGAAAGGTTCTTTAAGCCCAAGATTCAGAGGTGAACATGCTTTAAGAAGATACGCAAGTGGAGAAGAACGTTGCATAGCCTGTAAACTTTGTGAAGCAGTTTGTCCCGCTCAAGCCATTACAATAGAATCTACAGAGAGACCAGATGGAAGTAGAAAAACAACACGATATGACATCGATATGCTTAAATGTATTTACTGCGGTTTATGTCAAGAATCTTGCCCTGTAGAAGCAATAGTTCAAGGACCAAATTTTGAATTTTCAACAGAAACTCGAGAAGAACTTTATTACAATAAAGAAAAATTATTAGATAACGGCGATAGATGGGAAGATGTCTTAGCTAAAAATATTAGACTAGACAAACCATACAGATAAAATGTTAGCGCATACTATTTTTTTCTATTTTTTTTCTATAATTACCGTTGGTTCAGCGTTAATGGTTATTGCCAGCAAAAATACTGTACATGCAGTTTTTTTTCTCATATTGGATTTTATTTCAGTTGGATGTCTTTTTATTATGATTGGTGCAGAATTTTTAGGAATGATCATGCTTATTGTTTATGTAGGAGCAGTTGCTGTATTATTTTTGTTTGTTGTTATGATGTTAAATGTAGCAGAACAAAAACAGTCCTGGTTTAGAGGGTTAAAATCAACACATATCCCCGTAGGACTAATTGTAAGTATAATAATTCTTTTAGAAGTTTTGGTAGTTATCGGAGGGTGGAAATACAAAGCAAATTTTATTACCACAGACTCTATAGTTATAGATTCAAATTTTTCTAATACGCATCAACTTGGAAGTGTTCTTTACACTGATTATATATATTTGTTTCAAATAGCTGGAATTATTTTATTACTATCAATGATTGGCGCTATTGTTCTGACGTATAGAAAAAGAGAAGGTGTTAAAAGACAAAGTTATATAAATCAAATTTCAAGAGAAAGTAAAACATCCGTAGATGTAGTTGATGCCGATTTTAATGCTGGGGTAAAAATTGATGATTAATATTGAATTAGGTCATTATTTAGCACTCGGAGGGGTAATTTTTTTACTTGGCGTAGTTGGCATATTCTTGAATAGAAAGAATGTAATTGTAATTTTAATGTCTGTTGAATTAATTTTACTATCAGTAAACATAAACCTTGTGGCTTTTTCAACATATTCAAACGAAATAGTTGGTCAAATTTTTACTTTCTTCATACTAACCGTTGCAGCAGCAGAAGCAGCAATAGGTTTAGCAATCATTGTTTCTTACTATCGAAATAAAGGCTCAATCAGAGTGCAAGAAATTAATGAGATGAAAGGTTAGATGCCTTATTTAATTGTATTCTTACCTTTAGTAGGTGCCATCCTTGGCTTTACCTTAAAATTCTTAGGTGATAAATATTCCGAAGTAATAACTACAGCATTTTTATTTTTATCCGCAATCTTATCTGTAATAATTTTTTTTAACGGTATTGTTTACGAAGAGTATGCAAATTATAAAATAGTTGAATGGATTAGTTCAGGAAGTCTTAAAGTTGACTGGTCTATCAATATAGACCCGCTAAGCTCTATAATGCTGGTTGTTGTAACTTCCGTCTCATCTTTAGTACACTTGTATTCAATAGGGTACATGAGTCACGATCTAAACAAACCAAGATTTATGTCTTACCTTTCCTTGTTTACTTTTGCTATGTTAATGCTGGTAGTTTCTGATAATTTTTTACAATTATTTTTTGGTTGGGAAGGTGTAGGACTGTGTTCTTATCTTTTAATAGGTTTTTGGTATAAAAAAAATTCTGCTAATAACGCAGCTATAAAAGCCTTTTTAGTCAATCGAGTAGGAGATTTTGGACTCGCAATAGGTATATTTTTAATTTTTAATTATTTTGGCACAGTAAATTATGATGAGGTTTTTGTTAAAGCGGTAGAAAATTCAGCTAAAGAAATTAATTTTCTTGGACTAAATATAAATCTAATAACATTAATTTCTCTGACTTTATTTATTGGAGCAATGGGAAAGTCAGCACAATTTTTATTTCACACATGGTTGCCAGACGCAATGGAAGGGCCAACACCAGTGTCTGCATTAATTCATGCTGCTACAATGGTTACAGCAGGTGTTTTTTTAGTTGTTAGATGTTCCCCTATTTTTGAATATTCACAAGTTGCCTTAAATTTTATTGCAATAGTTGGAATGGTAACAGCAGTTTTTGCTGCCTCAGTTGCTTTAGTACAAAATGATATTAAAAAGATTATAGCATACTCAACTTGCAGTCAGTTAGGTTACATGTTTTTTGCAGCTGGCGTAGGCGCTTATCATGTTGCAATTTTTCATTTATTTACACATGCTTTTTTTAAGGCTTTATTGTTTTTAGGAGCAGGCTCTGTAATTCATGCCTTTAAAGACGAGCAAGACATAAGAAGAATGGGAGGTGTTTGGAAAAAAATTCCTTACACTTGGTGCTTAATGCTAATAGGGACATTAGCCTTAACAGGATTTCCTTTTTTGTCAGGTTTCTACTCTAAAGATGCAATAATTGAGTTTGCTTATTTTAAAAATTCTAGCATTGGATATTATGCTATGACAGTTGGAATCTTTACGGCATTTTTAACTGCAATTTATTCATGGAGATTATTTTTTAAGACCTTTCATGGCAAATATAATAATCCAGACTTGCCGATTGAAAAAACTCACGAGTCTCCATTAGTTATGCTGATACCATTAATTTTTCTTGCACTAGGGGCTTTATTTGCAGGTTATGCTTTTAAAGAATTATTAATAGGACATGACTATCTAGACTTTTGGAAAAAGTCTATTTTTTTTATTAAAGAAATAGAGCATTTGCATTTGCCGTTTTGGCTTTTATTTTTAACACCAGTTCTTGTAGTAAGCGCAATACCTCTTTCTTATTATTTGTACATTAAAAATACCAATATTCTTTCTGGAGCAAGAAAACTAAATGAACCACTTTATAATTTTCTATTAAATAAATGGTACTTTGATGAACTTTACGAAGCTATATTTGTTAAGCCGCTAAAATCAATTGGCATATTTCTTTGGAAGAAAGGTGATCAAAATACTATAGACCGATATGGTCCTGACGGTTTTTCAAAAGTTGTTAAATACTTTTCTAATAAAGCGGTAAAATTTCAAAGTGGATATATCTATGATTACGCTTTTGTAATGCTTTTAGGTCTTTCTTTCTTGCTAACCTATCTAATGATTAAATAAAATGAATTTTCCAATACTTTCATCAATAACTCTACTACCTGCTCTAGGTGCTTTATTTATTTTATTTTCAAAAAGTGAAAAAAATGAAAATAGAAATGTAATTAATCTTTCTCTATTTACAAGTGTGGTAAATTTATTTCTAGCTATTTTCTTATGGTATTCTTTTGACAAAAGCTTTGCTGGATTTCAATTTGTTGAGGAACAAAACTGGATAAGTGGATTTATAAAATTTAAATTTGGAATAGATGGTATCTCAATTTTATTTATAGTTTTAACTGCGTTCATTACACCAATTTGTATTATCTCTTGCATCAACAGCGTTAAGACAAGACTTAAAGAATTTTTGATAGCAATATTAATTCTGGAAACATTCATGATAGGTGTTTTTTGTTCTTTAGATCTTGTAGTTTTTTATATTTTTTTTGAAGCAGGTTTAATACCCATGTTTTTAATTATTGGTATATGGGGAGGTCCAAGAAGAGTTTACGCAGCCTTTAAATTTTTTTTATTTACCCTGCTGGGCTCTGTTTTAATGTTAGTTGCGATTATTTCTATTTATTGGATCACCGGCACAACTGACATCACACAAATTTTTGAAATTAAAATACCAGTTAAGTATCAATATGTTTTATGGTTAGCCTTTTTTAGTTCATTCGCAGTCAAAATGCCTATGTGGCCTGTGCATACTTGGCTACCTGACGCTCATGTTGAGGCCCCAACGGCCGGTTCTGTGATACTTGCCGCTATTCTATTAAAAATGGCAGGATATGGCTTTTTGAGATTTTCAATTGGAATGTTTCCTGTTGCTTCTGAGTATTTTGTTCCTTTGATTTACACACTTAGTATTATTGCAATTATTTACACATCTTTAGTTGCGCTTATGCAAGAAGATATGAAAAAACTTATCGCTTATTCTTCAGTCGCTCATATGGGGTTTGTCACTTTAGGAATTTTTACTTTTACATCTCAAGGTATGGAAGGAAGCATTTTTCAAATGCTGAGCCATGGACTTATTTCCGCTGCTCTTTTCTTATGTGTTGGCGTTCTCTATGACAGGGTTCACTCTAGACTCATTAGTTCGTATGGAGGGATTGTTAATATTTTACCAAAATATTCGTTAGTTTTTGCAGTATTTATGCTTGGAGCTCTAGGCTTGCCAGGTACCAGTGGTTTTGTCGGTGAAATTTTAATTTTGATAGGAGCTTTCCAGAAAAGTTTCTTGGTAGCAGTACTAGCGAGTATAGGAATAATTTTAGGAGCAGCTTATATGCTTTGGCTATATAAAAGAGTAATTTTTGGAAAACTAGAAAAAAGTGAACTAAAAGAACTTAAAGATATAAATTTGTCAGAAGGTATTGTTCTTTTTTCACTTGTAGCTCTCGTATTGTTTTTTGGCTTTTATCCAAATTTAATTTTAGATACTATTCATACATCAGTTGAAGAGCTAATCAAAAACTACGAACAAGCAATAATCTTTAATTTAAGCATAATGAAATAATGGAAAATCTTAATTTAATATTACCAGAAATATTTCTTTCACTATCTATTTTTGCAACATTATTAATAGGAGCTTTTTTTAAAAATAGTTACAATCTAGTAACAAGCATAACCTACGTAATTGTAATTTCTTTATTATTAATTATTTTTAACTCATTTAATGAGTCAGGTAATCTATTTTCTAATAGTTTTGTCACTAACTCGTTCACTAATTTTTTTAAGATTTTAATTTTGCTAGGCACACTATTTGTCATGCTTATCACACAAGATTTTATAAAAGAAATGAAAATTAATTATTTTGAATATCCACTGCTATTACTTTTTTCAGTTTTAGGAATGTTCTTCATGATAAGTTCTAATGACTTAATGTCTTTTTATTTAGGTTTAGAACTACAGTCTTTGGCTTTATATATTCTAGCGTCAATAGATAGAGATAATTTAAAATCAAACGAATCTGGAATAAAATATTTTGTATTAAGTGCTTTATCTTCTGGGTTATTGCTATACGGATGTTCGCTATTATATGGATTTACGGGTTCAACAAATTTTGAAGAAATTAACTTACAAATGAACCTTGAAAATACTGGTGCTATTTTCGCAATGGTTTTTATTTTAGTGGGTTTAGCATTTAAAGTATCAGCAGTTCCTTTCCATATGTGGACACCTGATGTTTACCAGGGCTCACCAAGCTCGGTGACCAGTTTTTTTGCAGTTGTTCCAAAAGTGGCAGGTATAGCTATACTTATTAGGTTTATTCAGATTCCCTTTGAGCAATTGACAGATCAATGGAAAAATATTTTAGTTTTTATGGCTCTTGCATCCATGATTTTAGGTGCTGTTGCAGCGATAGGACAAACAAACATTAAGAGATTGATTGCATATAGTTCTATAGGTCACATTGGTTATGCGTTAGCTGGTATTTCAACTGGTACTGTAAATGGGTATAGCAGTAGTATTACGTACATTTCAATCTACGTAATTATGAATCTAGGAGTATTTGGCTGTATTTTTCTAATGAAAAAAGACGGTAAGTACTGTGAAGACATTAAGGATCTAGCAGGAATATCAAAACAAAACCCATTATTAGCAATATCATTTTTAATAATTATGTTTTCTTTAGCGGGTATACCTCCGTTAGCAGGTTTCTTTGCCAAATTTTATGTTTTTATTTCCGTTATAGAGAGTGGGATGTACACATTAGCAATTGTAGGGCTGCTAAGTACTGTTATTTCAGCTTTTTATTACTTAAGAATTATTAAAATTATCTATTTTGATGAAATAAAAAAACCTTTTGATAAAATAAAAAATTTAGGAATAACAAGCACTGTATTCTTAAGCTGCTCTGTGCTCGTTTTGTTTTTCTTATATCCTTCGATTTTAAATAATATTGTTAATATATTATCAATAAATTAATGAAATTAAAGATTATAAAATTTAAAAGTGTGAAAAGCACTAACGATGAAGCTATTAAGCTAATAAGATCTAATAAGTGCCATTTGGGATTAGTTTCTACTAACATTCAAATCAAAGGAAGAGGAACTATGGGGAAAAAATGGATTTCAGATAAAGGAAATATTTTTATTTCAATATTTTTTAAAGTTAATTTAATAAAAATAAAAATTGAAAATTATTTAATAATTAACGCAAAAATTATCAAAAAAATATTAAACGAATATACAAAAAAAAAAATAAAAATAAAAAAACCAAATGACCTAATGATTGATGGAAAAAAAATCTGTGGAATATTGCAGGAAGTTATTGATCATAAAAAAAGTAAATATTTAATTACTGGCATTGGAATAAACACAAAAACTTTACCTTCAAATAAAAACTTCAAATGTACATCTTTAAAAATTAACTCAAACAAAAAAATTGATAATAAAATTATTATTGATAAAATAAAAAAAACATATGATAAATTAATTTATGATATAGATAATCATGATTTTTCATATATAAAAAAAAATATAAATTAATAAATGAAAATTTTAATTGGAGATATCGGAAACACATTAACTAAATTTTGTTTAGTCAACGAAACATCAGTTACTATTAAAGAATACAATATTGAAACAGCCAAAATAATAAAAGAAAAAAATTTAATTAAATTTTTAAACCCTATTTTAAGCAAAAAAATTAAAAAAAAAATTTTATTTTCTAGCGTAGTTCCGAAAGTTTATCAAAAAATTAATAAATTTCTTAAAAAAAAAAAATATCAAGTTTATGAAATAAAACAATTTCAACTCAAGAAGCTAATAAAAATTAAAATTGATAATTATAATAAACTAGGATCAGACAGGATTGCTAACGCAATTGGAGCTTTTAGTCTGTATAAAAAAAATTGTCTGATCATAGATTTTGGGACAGCAACCACATTTGATATTGTGAGAAACCCTGGTGTTTATGAAGGCGGTGTTATCGCGCCAGGTATTAAACTTTCAATATTAAATTTAAATAGATTTACAGCTTCTCTGCCTGTATTTGATTTAAAAGTTAACTCAAAAACTTATGGAAAAAACACAAAAGACGCTCTTAATGCTGGTTTTCTTTGGGGTTATCAAGGATTAATTAATAACATAATTAATAAAATTAAAACTTCTTTTAATTGCAGCTTTAAGATAATTTTAACTGGAGGATACTCCAAAACTTTTTCTCAATTTATTAATAATAAAACAACTATTGAGCCAAACATTACTATAAAAGGCATTATGTATATTTATAAAAGATTAATTAAATGAGTAAAGAAGAACTTCTATTTTGTCCACTAGGCGGTTCTGGTGAAATAGGTATGAATTTAAATTTATACGCTTACGGCAAAGAAGATGATCAAAAATGGATAGCTGTAGATATGGGCGTCACCTTTGCGGACGATTCTATTCCTGGTATTGATTTAATATATCCAGATCCTGGTTTTTTAATAGATAAGAAAAAGGATTTACTAGGCATTGTATTAACTCATGCTCATGAAGACCACATCGGGTCTGTTGCTATTATATGGCCACAGCTTAAATGTAAAATATACGCTACACCCTTCACCGCTACATTATTGAAAGAAAAATTTAAAGAAAAAAAAATTGATATCACAAGCTATTTAAATATAGTTCCTTTAAATGGAAAAATTAAACTTGGATCTTTTGAAATAGAATTTATTACTTTAACACATTCAATTCTTGAGCCTAATGGACTTAGCATAAAGACCCCCGCAGGAATTGTTTTACATACTGGTGACTGGAAATGTGATCCTAATCCACTTATAGGTGAAAGAATTGATGAAAAAAAATTAAAAGAAATAGGAAATCAAAATGTACTAGCTATGGTATGTGACTCCACTAATGTTTTTAGCGAAGGAAGAGCTGGTTCTGAGTCTGATGTCAGGGAAAGTCTTTTAAGAATTATATCAAACTTAAAAAAAAAAATTATTGTTACAACTTTTGCTTCCAACGTAGCAAGAATGGAAACAGTTTTTTATTGTGCTAAAAAATCAAACAGACAAATATCTTTGGTTGGCAGATCTATGCATAGAATTTATAAAGCTGCAAAACAATGTGGATATTTACAAAATTTAATTGAACCAATTGATCCTCGAGATGCAAAAAATATAGCTAGAGATAAAATTATTTACCTATGTACTGGCAGTCAAGGCGAACCTATGGGTGCCATGAAAAGAATTACCTCCGGTATACATCCAGATGTATTTCTAGAAAAAGATGACACAGTAATTTTTTCATCAAAGATTATTCCGGGAAATGAAAAAAAATTGTACGCAATGCATAATGAGATAGTAAAAAATAATATTGAAATAATAACTGAGGAAAATGCGTTTGTTCATGTATCTGGCCACCCTAATAGAGACGATCTGAAAGATATGTATAGCTGGGTAAAACCAAAGTCTATTATACCAGTTCATGGTGAGCACAGACACATGATTGAACAAGCAAAATTTGCCAAAGAAATGAAAGTTCCACATAGTCTACAGATAGAGAATGGTGATATTATAAAAATCTATCCTGGTGAAACTCCTAAAATAATTGACAAAGCTCCATCAGGTAGAATGTATCTAGATGGATCCATTTCAGTAAGAGAAAATTCCAACTCTATAAAAGAAAGAAAAAACCTAGCAATTAATGGTTATTTAGAAGTCACATTACCAATTGGTAATAACGGTAAAATCAGAAAACCAGTTATCTCTTTCAAAGGTCTTCCAATAGACGATTTAGACGAAGCATTTATTTTTGACATGGAAGACGAAGTAGCTAATATTTGTAAAACATTTTCAATACAAAATAAAAAACAAGAATACAATTTAATAGATGCTTTAAAACAAAATTGCAGGAGAATTGTAAGAGAAAAAACAGGTAAGAAACCTTATACTAGGATTAACCTAACAAGAATTTAATGTCTACGACTGGATCTTTAATAGTTTACATATCAATTTGGTGGATAGTTTTTTTTTCAGTTCTACCAATTGGAATAAAATCACAAAATGCAAAATTTACTGATGAATTACACGGAAATGACCGAGGCGCACCAAAAAATCCTAAAATTAAAAAAAAATTTTTAATAACTACTTTAATTACTTCAGTATTATTTTTTGTAATATATTATCTAGTAAGTCAAAATTATTTAAATTTAAGAGGTTATTTACAATAATGTTGCTTTCTAAAATATTTCTACCATTAACTAAAGATTTGCCTTCTGATGCAAAAATTAAATCCCACCAGCTCATGCTTAGAATTGGAATGATAAAGCAATCATCAGCCGGAATTTATTCATGGCTACCATTAGGCTTTAAAGTAATGAAAAAAATTGAAAACATAGTAAGACAAGAGCAAAATGATATTGGCGCACAAGAAATGTTAATGCCAACTATACAGTCAGCAGATATTTGGAAAGAAAGTGGAAGATATAATGATTACGGCGATGAAATGTTAAGAATTCAAGACCGTCAAGGAAGA
>Ga0307986_10000572_pt1 | contig 27161 bp, 30 predicted proteins | sample EllFjometageno82_FD_203170 | JGI IMG/M metagenome (GOLD analysis project Ga0307986, IMG submission 203170) | Marine microbial communities from Ellis Fjord, Antarctic Ocean - #82 | ecosystem: Environmental > Aquatic > Marine > Unclassified | place: Southern Ocean | collected 2014-10-09 | reverse complement strand
TAGGCTTCTCAAAAAAAGAAATTATTTTTTCATCCGTGATAGAATTTTTAATTATGTTTATGTCAGTAATTTTTATTGCAATATTATTTGCTGCTACAGGCTCTTATTTTATTATTGAAAATATATTCGAACTGAATTGGCTGTTTGATTTTAAATCTCTAATTTTATTAGGGTTTATTATTGGGTTAGTAACTTTATTTTTAATTATTGCAACTAATCTTAAGTTTTTAAGTCCAAAAGTTTATCCTCTAATAAGAAACCAATAATCAATATTATTAAAAAATTTTCTTTAAGATTTTATCTTTAAAAAAAACATGATGAGCAATCGTAGCTAAGATATGAAGACTCACTAAAGCGATCAATAAATAATTAGCATAAATGTGCACTATATAAAAACTATCCGCTAATTGAAAATTTGATTCTTTAAAACCATATTCAAATATAAAAAAGTTTAATCTCTCACCCATATAAAGTTTTTTAAGCACACCAGAAATGGTGATTAAGAATATACTTAGATATAATAAAAAATGATTTGCCTTAGCTATTAAAGCTTGTCCTTTGAAGAAACTATGCTCAGATTTTGGACTTGGATTAAATAATTTCCAAACAAGTCTAATTAGCACAAAATAAAAAATACTGATTCCTATAAGGATATGAATATTCTCAAGATCTATTCTTCGGTCAGAAAACTCAAGTCCAACAAGATAAAAACCAAAAGGAACTTGTGCTATCAAAACGATAAACGTGATCCAATGGAACAATTTTGCCAGTAGACCATACTCTTCAGAGCTGTTAGTAATCTTCATAATCAATAATAACATATTATGAACATTAAAAACATTTTTTCTAGATCAGTTGTATTAGCAGCATTATTAATATCATTTATTTTAATTTTTAGTTTTGTCAATAATAAACAAGATGCTTTGGCTGTTACGAAAGCTAGCAAGTACAATGTCGAAGTTTTTAAAACTTCCTCTTGTGGGTGTTGTTATGGATATGTTTTATTTTTAGAAGAAGAAAAGTTTAAAGTTAAAAAAACAGATATGAGAAGTCTTCATTCCATTAAAAAAAGATATAATATTCCATTAGAAATGCAATCTTGTCATACTACTATTTTAGGTAAGTATTTTATAGAAGGCCACGTTCCTATTGAAGCGATAAATAAATTGCTAAAAGAACAACCTGATATTGATGGCATCGCTTTGCCTGGAATGCCCATAGGGACACCTGGAATGCCGGGTCAAAAAGAAGAGCCTTATGTTATTTATCAACTTGTTGATGGAAAATCTTCAGTATTCATGACTATATGATTTTTTTAAAAAAAATTATGAAAGTTATAAAAATATTTACTATTACATTAATTTTTTCTTTGAGCTTTTCTATTTCATCTTATGCCAATCAAAGTGTGGAAGAAATTATTAAAGGAAGAAAAGCTATGTTTAGTGAAAATTATCAAAATGGAAAAAAAATTGCTATTTTATTAAAGTCGAAAAAAATAGAGGAAGCAAAACCTCTGATGAAAAAAATATCTAATAATTATAAAAAATTATTAGATTATTTTCCTGAAAACTCCAAAGAAGGATTTAAAACAGAAGCACTTCCAAGTATATGGGAAAACAAAGATGAGTTTAATGCTTTAATGCAAAAAGCGTCTGACGATATGATTAAACTTGCAAAAGCTATTGATACCGCTGAAGATTTAAGAGCAATTCAAAAAAAATTAATGTGGAGTAATTGTTCCGCATGTCACAATAGATTTAGAGCAGAACATTAAATGTCTTCACAGCTTATCTCGTTAATACTTTTTGGAATAGCTGCAAGTTTTTCCCCAGGTCCCAACAATATACTTACTTCCTATTCAGCATATAATTTTGGTTTTAAAAAAACAATTCCTACAATAGTTGGAGTAGTTACTGGATGGACTTTATTAAGCATTTTATTGATACTTGGATCAACTGTCATTTTTGCAAAATTTGAAAATTTACAAATTACAATTAAAATATTAGGATCAATCTATCTTATATTTTTAGCCTATAAGATTTCTTTTGCCGAAACTAAGTCAGAAAAAAAAGTGAGAAAACCTGTCACTTTTATAAACACATTCTTTTTCCAATTTGTAAATCCAAAAAGTATTATTGCAGGTTCAACAGCTGTCTCTCTTTTTATTGACATACAAAGTGATTACTTAAGAGACTCTATTATTTTTGTTATTGTTATGTTTTTAGCAGCTGTCGGAAGCCAATCAGCATGGTGTCTAATGGGAACATATCTGAGAAAATTTGCCACAAGTCAAAAATTTATGAGTAATTTCAATTACACTATGTCTTTTTTGCTTATAGTTTGTGTTATTATGTTCTATGTATAGCCAATGAAATTTAATAGTAAAAATTCTTTTAAGTCCTTAAACACATTAAACTCCTCTGGCAAAGATTATAAGATTTTCAATTTAAAAAATGCTGAAGCAAACGGTTTAGAAGGCATTTCAAAATTACCCAAGTCACTTAAAGTTTTATTAGAAAACCTTCTTAGATATGAGGATGACGTTACTGTAGACAAGAAACAAATTTTAGCTTTAAAAGAATGGCTTAAAAATAAAAAATCAAATACAGAAATAGCTTACAGGCCAGCAAGAACTTTATTACAAGATTACACAGGTATACCAGCTATTGCAGATCTTGCGGCAATGAGAGATGCTGTTAAAGAAAAAAATAAAGATCCAAATAAAATCAACCCATTATCAACTGTAGATCTAGTAATCGATCACTCAGTCATGGTAGACGAGTATGCATCTGGCAGATCCTTTGATCAAAATGTAAAAAAAGAATTTTCAAGAAATGGAGAGAGATACGCATTTCTTAAGTGGGGTCAAAAAGCTTTTAATAATTTTAGAGTTGTTCCTCCAGGAACAGGTATTTGCCATCAAGTAAATCTAGAATATTTAGCTAAAGTAGTTTGGTCATCAAAAAGTGGCGAAGATCTTTATGCTTATCCAGATACATTGGTAGGAACAGACAGTCATACGACAATGGTTAATGGACTATCAGTTTTAGGATGGGGTGTTGGTGGAATAGAAGCAGAAGCAGCTATGTTAGGCCAGCCAATCTCAATGTTAATTCCAGAAGTTGTTGGAGTAGAAATCAAAGGAAAATTACTTGAAGGATTAACAGCTACAGACTTAGTCTTAGCTATTGTAGAAATGTTGAGAAAAAAAGGAGTTGTAGGAAAATTTGTAGAATTTTATGGAGAAGGTTTAAAGAATCTTACATTAGCTGATAGAGCTACGATTGCAAATATGGCGCCTGAATATGGAGCAACATGTGGTTTCTTCCCAGTTGATGAGGAGACTTTAAAATATCTAAAGCTTTCTGGCAGAGATAAAGAAACAATTGAACTTGTAGAAAAATACTCAAAAGCACAAGGCCTATGGGCAAGTGAAGACATGGAGTTCACTGATACTTTATCTTTAGATATCAGCACTGTAGTTCCGAGCATTTCAGGACCTAAAAGACCACAAGATAAAGTTTTACTAACTGAATCTTCAAAAGGATTTGCACAAGTTTACAAAGAAAACACAAAAAGAGAAAAACCTATTCAAGCAGATGTTGCTGGAGCTGATTTTAAAATCACTGATGGAGATATAGTGATTGCAGCTATTACTTCTTGCACCAATACTTCAAATCCAAGCGTAATGATTGGAGCAGGATTGCTCGCAAAAAAAGCTATAGAGAGAGGTTTAAAAATAAAGCCGTGGGTAAAAACTTCTTTGGCACCTGGATCAAAAGTAGTTACAGACTATTTAGAAAAAGCAGGCTTAAATAAATATTTAGATGAACTTGGTTTCAATTTAGTTGGTTATGGTTGCACAACGTGTATTGGAAACTCTGGTCCACTAAACAAGAATATTTCAGATGCAATTCATAAAGAAAATTTATATGCAGTTTCTGTTTTATCGGGAAATAGAAATTTTGAGGGAAGAATAAGTCCCGATGTTAAAGCCAATTATCTTGCTTCACCACCTCTCGTAGTTGCTTTTGCTTTAGCAGGTAATATGAATTTTGATATGTACAAGACTTCTCTTGGAACAGATAAAGAAGGTAAAGAAGTTTTCTTAAAAGATATTTGGCCAAGCAACAAAGAAATCGAAGACATAATGTTAAAATCAATTAATGCTGAGATGTTTATTAACCGTTATTCAAATATTTCAGAAGGACCTAAAGAATGGAGTGATATTAAAACAGTAGACAGCAGTATTTATAATTGGAAAGACAGCTCCACATATGTCAAAAGGCCTCCTTTCTTCGATGATCTGCCAGACCAACCAGAAGGATTTAAACCAATTAAAGACGCAAGATTATTACTTTTACTAGCTGACTCAGTTACAACCGATCACATTTCTCCAGCAGGAAATATTAAAAAGGATAGCCCCACAGGTGACTATTTTATGAAAAACCAAGTACAACAAAAAGATTTTAATTCCTATGGAGCGAGAAGGGGAAATCACGAAGTAATGATGAGAGGCACGTTTGGAAATATTAAAATTAGGAACGAAATGGCGCCTGGAACGGAAGGTGGATTTACTACGTTGCAACCTGATGGAAAAGTTATGAGTGTTTATGATGCAGCTGTTGAATATAAAAAAAGAGGAAATGATTTAGTTGTAATGGCAGGAAAAGAATATGGAACAGGATCTTCAAGGGACTGGGCAGCTAAAGGCACTAAGCTCTTAGGCATCAAAGCTGTAATTGCAGAAAGCTTTGAAAGAATTCATAGATCAAATTTAATTGGAATGGGTGTTTTGCCCCTTCAGTTTAAAGATGGTTTTGATAGAAAAAAATTAGATGTTACCGGCTCTGAACTAATTACTGTAGTTGATATAGACAAAGGTGTGAAACCAAGAGATGAAGTATCTTGTGAAATTAAATATAAAGACGGCACAAGTAAAACCATTAAAGTGCTTTGTAGAATAGATACTCAAAATGAAGTTGAATATTACAAGAACGGTGGAATTCTTCAGTACGTTCTTAGAAACATGTTAAATTAGTGAGAAATGTAATTGTAAAAGTACATCCTTCAAAAGCTAATTTAAAAAAGAAAGACCAGTTAGCTTGGAAAATTGCAGAGATCGCTTCTGATAAAGCCAAAGTAGATAAAGATGCCGTTGAGATGGTTATTAATAGAATTATCGACAATGCTTCAGTAGCTATTGCTTCTTTTAATAGAAAACCAGTTATATCTGCAAGAGAAATGGCTTTAGCTCATCCAAGAAAAAATGGAGCAAATGTTTTTGGTTTAAACCCAAAAATAAAAGTACATTGTGAGTGGGCGGCTTGGGCGAACGGAACAGCTGTAAGAGAATTAGATTATCACGATACTTTCTTAGCTGCTGACTATAGTCACCCAGGAGATAACATACCTGGAATTTTAGCTGTAGCTCAACAAAAAGGATGCAGCGGTATGGATTTAATAAAAGGAATTCTTACTGGTTACGAGGTTCAAGTTAATTTAGTAAAAGGCATTTGTTTACATGAGCATAAGATAGATCACATAGCTCATTTAGGTCCAAGTGTTGCGGCGGGACTTGGAAGTTTATTAAAACTCAATACTGAAACTATTTATCAATCTGTTCAACAAGCTCTTCATATAACTGTTTCTACAAGACAATCTAGAAAAGGAGAAATTTCTAGCTGGAAAGCTTTTGCTCCAGCACATGCAGGAAAATTAGCAATTGAAGCAGTTGACAGATGTATGAGAGGTGAAGGCGCACCTAGCCCAATTTACGAGGGAGAAGATAGTGTAATCGCCTATGTTTTATCCGGCCCAGGAAAAAAATACACAGTTCCTCTTCCAAAAGTTAATGGGTCGAAGAAAGCAATCTTAGAAACTTACACTAAAGAACACTCTGCTGAATACCAATCACAGGCATTAATAGATTTAGCTAGAAGCTTGAATAAAAAAATTAAAAATATATCTGAAATTAATAAAATTACTATAGAAACAAGCCATCATACTCATTACGTTATTGGCACAGGTGCAAACGATCCTCAAAAGATGGATCCGTATGCCAGTAGAGAAACACTAGATCATTCTATTATGTATATTTTTGCAGTAGCTTTAGAGGATGGTGCTTGGCATCATGTTAAGTCTTACACACCACAAAGAGCCAGAAGAAAAAGTACCGTTAAACTTTGGCAAAAAATAGTGACCCGTGAGAATAAAAAATGGACTAAAAAATATCACGATAAAGATCCAAAAAAGAAGTGTTTTGGTGGAAAAGTTATTATCATAATGAAAAATGGTAAAACTATTTCTGAAGAAATAAACGTTGCTGACGCACACCCAGCTGGGAACAGACCTTTTGGAAGAAAAGAATATATCAATAAATTTAAAATTTTAACTGATGGAGTAGTTTCAAAAAAAGAATCTGCAAGATTTTTAAAATTAGTTCAAAATTTAAGAAAACTTAAAGCAAAAGACTTAAAAGGATTAAACGTTGAAATAAGCTCTAAATTCAGAAGACCTAAAGCTAAAAAAAGATCGATTTTTTAAATTTTTAGAGGAAAAAACTTACCTTATGTTGCATATTAGCAACACAAAAACGTTGAAAATAAAGGCTTTTCTACATGACGCTGAAATACTGTTATTGGGTTTATGTTGGACAAATAGTGAGAATCCCATTAAGACTCGGTTTGCTAGCAAGACAATATTAACAATAAAAGAAAGTATATATACAATGAAAAAACAAATTATAACTATTATCGCATCATTGTTTCTTTTTGCATCCGCAAACGCCATAGAGTTCGGAGTTGGTTTAAGTGGAGCATTAGCGACTGTGAACGCTCAAGGTAGTGAGTCCGAAGGATCAAACACTGGTGCTGAGGCTTCAATTAGAACAACAGAAGTTGATGCTATGACTGGTATCGGTTCAGTTTTTGCTGAAGTAATATTCGGTAACGGTTTAACTTTTGGTGTAGAGATGGTTCCGATGAGTGCTGACGTTTCTGACGCAACACACAAAAGAACAGACGTAGCAGTAGCTACAGCTGGCGAAGGTACAGTTGGTACAATAGTTAGAGAAGCCAAAGCAGAAGTTGAAAACTTTACTACTCTGTATACTGAAATTCCATTTTATGGATTTTACTTAAAAGCAGGTCTTTCACAAATTGATGTAAATACTAACGAAGTAGCTCAAACTGATGGTGGTTCATATGCAAATAAAACACTTGACGGTATCACTTACGGTGTTGGTATAAAAGGTGAGTGGAAGGGTTTCTACACTAAATTTGGTGGAGAAAGAACTGATTTTGATGAATATAGTTCAGTTTCAACTGGTGGATTTGGTACTGGAAATACATTGAAAGCTGACTTAGATGTAACTCAATATAAATTCTCTATAGGAAAAGCGTTTTAACTATTAAGAATTGATTAATAAAATTTAAAGCCCAACTTATTTTAGTTGGGCTTTTTTTTTACTTTTTTATTTAAATTGTTAAAATAAATTATATATTCAAACTTCATGTATTTAGAACAATTAATTATTTCATTTCAAATTATATTAATCGATATTGTTATGGCGGCAGACAATGCGATCATCATAGGTTTAATTGCTGCAAATTTTGCACCCAATAACAGAAAAAAAATTATTGCCTGGGGTGTAGCAGCAGCTTTTATTTTTAGAATTATATTTGCATTTGGTGCAAGTTACATGTTTGAATTTGCATGGATTAAAATTTTAGGCGGTGTTTTGCTCTTATGGATAATTAATAATATTAGACAAGATTTGTTTAATGCAAAAAAAATAAGATCTCCACAAGTAAAATCTAACGAACAAGCTTCTTTTAAAACAGGAGTGTACAGAGTTTTAATAGCTGATTTAACAATAAGTTTTGACAATGTTTTAGGTGTTGTCGGCGCCGCAAAGGATAATTATCATCTATTAGTTGTCGGTCTTTTACTCTCAGTTTTTTTAATTGCAACTCTTGCAACTTATTTTGCTGAATATATCAAAAAACATCAATGGTTAGGATATGTTGGTTTATTTGTTATTTTGATCATTTCAATTCAGCTGATTATAGGTGGATTTGTAAATTATGAAATTCTCTCAATAAACGAAAAATATAAATTTCTATTTAGCATATAGTAGTTCTTTATATTTTTTAAAAATGAACAATAAAAGTTACCCAGCAAATATTAGCAAACTAAAAATTTTAACTTTATCTACACCTATTTTTTTTGCGAACCTAGCTGTCCCTTTGGTGGGTATAGTTGATACTGGTTTAATGGGCAATTTGGGTCAAACAAAATTTCTAGCAGCAGCAAGTATAGCAACTACAGTTATTACAATGATTATTTGGAGTTTTGGTTTTTTAAGAATGGGAACTGTAGGGATTGTATCTCAACTATATGCTAGAAGCGATTATAGAGAAATAGTAAGAACTATAATAAGAAATTTTTTAATAGCTATGGTTTTAGCTACTATCATAGTTTTATTAAGATCATACATACTAGATCTAATTGAATATTTTTTTTTAATTTCAGATGAAACTAAAATTCTAATAAAAGCCTATATATCAGTAAGAGTTTTTTCTATTCCTGCAGAGTTTATTATTTACATTCTGGTTGGTTTTTTTTTAGGTATTCAAAAAACTAGAATTTCAAGCTTACTAATTATAATTTTTTCCTCTTTAAATGTGATTTTTAGCTCTTACTTTGTTTTATCCTTAGACCTAAATGTATTTGGTGTAGCATTAGGAACATTAGTAGCAAGCTATATAACTATTTTTTTTTATATATTATTCACATACAGGTTTATAATTAAAGAATTTAAGATAATACCTAGTTTTCAAAGGTTATTTATTCCCTCGAAATTACTTAAATTGTTTAATATTAATTTCGATATATTTATAAGAACAATCATTCTTACATTTTCGTTTGTTTGGATTACTTATCAAGGTTCGAAGTTGGGAGAAGATTATCTAGCTGTTAACGCTATTTTAATGCAATTTATAATTTTAGCAGCTTTTTTTCTTGATGCTTACGCATTTTGTACAGAAGGAATTATCGGCTTTTCAATTGGAAGAAAAAATAAAAAATCTTTTTTATTAGCTGTTAAAAATTCAATAGAACTAAGTTTTTTTACTGGGTTGATTATATCGATAGTTTATTTAATTTTTTTTAAACTAATCATTAATGTGATTACAGATATAGAGATTTTGAGATTTATTTCATACAAACATGCAATTTGGATAATCATTATTCCACCAATAGCTTCTTTTTGCTATCAATTAGACGGCATATTTATTGGTGCTTCACAAACCAAAGAAATGAGAAATGCAATGGTAGTATCGGTTGCTTTTTTTATACTTATATCTACATATTTGACAAATTTTTTTGGTAATCACGGGTTATGGTTTTCTTTGCTATTATTTATGATACTAAGATCACTCACATTAAAATATTATTTTAATAAAATTATGAAAAAATTCTAGTGCATTTCATATATAAAATACCTGGTTATATACTATTATTATTCGGTGGCTTTTGTCTAAGTTGGGGAGGTCTAATCGTAAGATCTTTTGAATCTTCAAATGCTTGGGATATATTATTATTAAGATCTTTTTTCTATTTTATAGGTGTTTCTACATTTTTAATTTTAATTTATAAAAAAAATTTATTTAAAACTATTAAAAAAGCTGGCCTTATTGGACTATTAGGTGGTTTCGTGATGTCTTTTGGCTTTATAGCTTTTGTATTTGCTATGATGAATACATCGGTTGCTAATGTTGTTTTTACAATAAGCACCCAAACAATGTTCTTAGCATTATTTGGATATTTTTATTTAAAAGAAAAAATTTCTTTGATTGGCTTACTTTCGATTATTTTAGCGATGATGGGGATTTCAATCATGATAAATGACTCAGTATCTTCAGGCACATTATTTGGAAACCTTTTAGCTCTAACTATACCAATTAGCTTTTCTATATATGTAATGATATTGAGAAAAAATTCTAATTTAGATTTAATACCGGCAATTTGGTATGCCTCTATTTTTAGCATTCTTTATTCACTGGTAATGGTTGACTCACTCAGTTTTACAAACAATGATATTTTTATGGGATTTTTGTTAGGAGTGCCTCAACTTACATTTGGTTTTGTTTGTATTACAATTGGCTCTAGAACAACTAGATCAGTAACTATAGGTTTGTTAATGCTTACTGAGACTATTTTTGCTCCTCTTTGGGTTTGGTTATTTCTAAACGAAATTCCACCTATGAGCGTATTCATTGGAGGAACAGTTATTATTTTTGCAATAATTGTTAAAAGCTTGGATAAAAATAAATCTATTACCGCCTAAATAGATTTGACTTTTGGGAGCATTTATTAGAGAGTCTTCTTGTAACGGGAGAGACTATTTAAATATAGCGCCGAAGGAGCAACTACCCTTGAAACTCTCAGGCAAAAGGACCGTTATCGTAATAACTCTGGAAAGTAGGCATAAGCCTCACCGAAGGATTAAATCTCTCAGGTACACAGACAGATAGGGTTTTTTTTGAAGAGTTATTATGGAAGTACAAAAAACAGCTTTATATAATATACATAAAAACTTAGGTGCAAAATTTGTCCCTTTTGCTGGCTACGAAATGCCCATCCAATATAGAGAGGGAATAGTAAAAGAACATCTATATACTAGAGAGTACGCAGGTTTCTTCGATGTATCTCATATGGGTCAATTTTTAATTAATGGGAAAGACGATTTGACAGAGGCGCTAGAAAAAATCATCCCTGCTGATTTAAGGGAATTAAAGATTAATCATTCAAAATATTCTTTTTTATTAAATGATGAAGGTGGGATAGTAGATGATTTAATAATAACGAAAAGAAAAAAAGGCTTTTCAATAATCTTAAACGCTGCTTGCAAAGAAAATGATGTTAAACAAATTTCAAAATATCTTAAATCCTCATTTAAATTCGTATTAGACAATCAAAATTCATTAATAGCCTTACAAGGACCCAATGCAGCAGAAATTCTTGAAAGATATTTTCCAGGAGTAAAAAATTTGAAATTTATGCAGGGAGGAGATTTTATCATCAATAACAAACAGTCATATATTACTAGATCAGGTTACACAGGAGAAGATGGATTTGAAATTTCTATATTAAACGATGAAGTAGAAAATTTAATTAAGTTTTTTATTGAAAATAAAGTTGAACCAGTAGGGTTAGGAGCAAGAGATACATTAAGATTAGAGGCGGGGTTGTGTCTATATGGAAATGATTTAAATGAAAATATTAACCCTATAGAAGCAAATTTAAAGTGGGCAATAAGCAAGAGAAGAAGACTAGAGGGTGGATTTAAAGGATATGATGTTATAAAAAAAAATATAGAAGAGGGAACAAAGAAAATTAGGGTTGGAATTAAACCCGAGGGCAAGATAATTGCTCGCGAAGGTGTGCAAATATTTTCAGATGAAAAAGAAGAGATAGGGTTTATTACTAGCGGAACCTTCGGACCTAGTTTGAAATCTCCGGTTTCAATGGGTTATATTAATTTAAATTTTTCAAAAGAAGGAACTAATATACAAATTAAGGTAAGAAATAAGTTTTATAGTGCAAAAATTTCAAAACTACCATTTTATAAAAAAAATTATGTTAAATAGGAGGAGAGACACATGAGTGAAGTAAAATTTTCTAAAAATCATGAATGGGTACAATTAAAAGAAGACATTGCAGTTGTTGGTATAACAAAACATGCCACAGAAATGTTGGGTGATATTGTATTTGTAGAAGTGCCTGAAAAAAGGAAGATTGTAGAGGCAAATGACCAAACAGCTGTTGTAGAATCAACAAAGGCAGCAAGTGATGTTTATTCTCCAATTTCTGGAGAAATTACTGAAGGAAATAAAATAATCGTTGATGATCCATCAAAAGTAAATACTGACCCAGAAGGTGAGAGCTGGTTTTTTAAAATAAAACTTAAAGATAAATCTGAATTTGATAGTTTAATGTCAAAAGAAGATTACGAAAAATTTATAAAAGAAAATAAAAATTAAATGATAGACGATACTTCTAAAGAATTTATAAATAGACATATTGGCTCTTCAAAGGAAGAACGGAATAAAATTCTTAACTATATAGGCTCAAAGTCCCTTGAAGACTTAATGAAAAATACAGTTCCTGAAAACATTTTACTGAAAGATGATTTAAAAATTGATCAGTCCCTATCAGAGAGTGAAGCATTAAAAAAACTTAAAACATTGTCTAAAAAAAATGAAACATTTAGAAATTTTATTGGTATGGGATATTATAATTGCTTTACTCCACATGTTGTTTTAAGAAATATTTTAGAAAACCCAGGGTGGTACACATCTTATACTCCTTATCAACCTGAAGTAGCTCAAGGTAGATTAGAAATGCTTTTAAACTTCCAGCAATTAATAATTGATTTTACTGGCATGGATATAGCAAATGCATCGTTATTAGATGAGGCTACAGCAGCTGCAGAGGCAGTTGGTTTGGCCCAAAGGGTATGTAAAAACAATTCAAAAAAAGTTTATGTTTCTGAAACTTGCAACCCTCAAACTATTGATTTAATTAAAACTAGGATTGAGCCTTTTGGCCTTCAACTATTGATTGGCAATCAAAAAAATTACTTAAAAGAAATAAAAGACGATATAATATGCGGTGTTCTTGCTTATCCTGATACATTAGGAGAAATTATTAATCCTAGTGAATCTATAAGCTTGATTCATAAAAAAGGTGGCAAAGCTATCGTAGTTTGTGATCTTCTCTCTCTTGCTAAACTTAAAACGCCAGCTGAATTAGGAGCAGATATTGCAGTAGGTAGCGCCCAAAGATTTGGGGTACCAATGGGTTATGGAGGGCCTCATGCAGCCTTTTTTGCTACCAAAGAAGAATTCAAGAGATCTATCCCAGGAAGAATTATTGGAGTATCAGTAGATCGATTTGGCAAAAAAGCATATAGACTTTCTCTACAAACTCGCGAGCAACACATCAGGAGAGATAAAGCAACCAGCAATATTTGTACAGCTCAAGCACTTTTAGCAATAGTTTCAGCAGCTTATGCAATTTATCATGGACCGAGAGGAATTTTAGATATTGCTAGCAGAACATCGAAATTGGCAAAAGTATTTGCCGACGCAATTCAAAATGAAGGATTTGAACTTTATTCAAATAACTTTTTCGATACAGTAACAATTAAAACAAATACAAAAACTGATGAAATTTATAATAAAGCTTTATCTGAAAAAGTTAATTTAAGAAAAGTTAACAGCCAAACTTTATCCGTAGCATTTGATGAAGCAAAAAGACTCGATCACGTAAATTTGTTATTAAAGATATTTGGTATAAAAAAAGAAATAAAAAAAACAATTGATGTTACCCTTAATAATCTACCAAAAAATTTATTACGATCTTCAAGTTATTTAACACATCCAGTTTTTAATAAATATCATTCTGAAACTGAAATGATGAGATATCTAAAAAGACTTGAAGATAGCGATATCGCTTTAAACAGATCGATGATTGCACTTGGTTCATGCACAATGAAGTTAAATGCTACAGCCGAGATGATACCCATATCATGGAAAGAATTTTCTTTACCTCATCCTTTTGTGCCTGTTAATCAAATGAAAGGATATCAAGAATTATTCAGTGATTTAATTACAGACCTTAAAGAAATAACTGGTTTTGATGCAGTGTCTTTACAACCTAATTCCGGAGCACAAGGTGAATATGCTGGGTTGATGACGATAAGAGCATTTCACAAAAACAATAACGAAGTTAATAGAAATGTGTGTTTAATACCGAATTCTGCACACGGCACAAATCCTGCAAGCGCACAAATGTCTGGGATGAAAGTAGTGGTAGTAAATTGTGATGAAAATGGAAATGTTGATTTAGAAGATTTAAAAAATAAATCTGAAAAACATTCAAAAGATTTAGCCGCCTTAATGGTTACTTATCCTTCAACACACGGCGTATTTGAAGAAAAAATAATTGAAATTTGTAAAATTGTACACTCTAACGGTGGCCAAGTTTATATGGATGGAGCAAATTTAAATGCCCTAGTAGGTATCGCAAAACCTGGAAATTTCGGGCCTGATGTTTGTCATATTAATTTACATAAAACATTTTGCATACCTCATGGCGGGGGAGGACCTGGTATGGGACCAATAGCATGTGCAAAACATTTAGAAGATTTTTTACCGACACATCAACATCTTGGCAGCTCTAGCCCGATTAAAGGTATAGGCTCTGTTTCAGCAGCACCATGGGGAAGTGCAAGTATTTTAGTTATATCTTGGATGTATATAAAAATGATGGGGTTTAGTGGTTTGAAATTAGCATCAGAAATATCAATTTTAAATGCAAATTATATTGCAAAAAGATTATCAGAAAAATATAAAATTTTATATACGGGAAAAAATGGGAATGTAGCGCATGAGTGCATTATCGATATAAGACCAATAAAAGAAAAAACAGGCATTACAGAAGAGGATATCGCAAAAAGACTAATTGATTATGGGTATCATGCACCAACTATGTCATGGCCAGTTTCAGGAACCATAATGATAGAGCCGACTGAAAGTGAGAACTTAGAGGAAATAGATAAATTTTGTGAGGCTTTACTAAGTATAAAAGATGAAATAAATAAGATTATTTCTGGCCAATTTGAAAAAAAAGACAACCCCATGATAAATGCACCGCATACATATTTGGAACTTTCTTCAGATGAATGGAAGCATTCATATTCTAGAGAAGAAGCAGCTTTTCCAAAAAAATATTTAAAAGATTACAAATATTGGGCTCCTGTAGCTAGAGTAGATAATGTATATGGCGATAGAAATTTAGTCTGCTCATGTCCTTCTTTAGATTCATATAAAAATGAAGCTGCTTAATAAATGAAAATAGCAGTTGTTGGTTCTGGGATATCAGGTTTATCAGTAGCTTTCTATCTTTCTAAAAAATATAAAGTAGACCTTTTTGAACAAGATGATCATTTTGGAGGACATTCATACACATACGATATTAAAGATAATAATAAAACTATTTCAGTAGACTTAGGTTTTATTGTTTTTAATGAATTAACATACCCAAATTTGATAAATTTTTTTAATGAATTAGACGCTCCCTTTGAAAAAAGTGACATGTCATTTTCAGTGTCAATACAAGACAAAAAAGTTGAATATGCAGGACGAGGTCTTAAAGGTATTTTTGCAAATAAATTAAATTTATTTAACTTAAATTTTTTAAAAATGATAAAGGAAATTATTGTATTTTATAATAACGCACCAACCCTACTTAAAAATGATTTAGAAGGAAAAACACTAGGCAACTATTTAGAGAAATCTAAATTTTCTAAATATTTTATTGAATATCATGTAATACCAATGGTCGCTGCAATTTGGTCAATGCCGTTTTCAAAAGCCAAAGAAATGCCTTTAGAACTTTTTTTAAATTTTTTTATTAATCATGGATTATTTAAGCTTAGAAACAGACCTCAATGGTATACCGTTACAAATAGAAGTAGATCTTATGTAAAAAAAGTATTAGCAAAAATAAGTGGAGAAAATTTTAAAAACCACAAAGTCAGAAAAATTATTCGAAATGATGATAATATTAGAATAAAAATTAATAATGAATACTTAGATTACGACCATGTTGTGCTAGCTTCTCATGCTGATCAAAGTTTAAAATTACTTGAAAATCCAACAGAAAATGAAAAAAGGATTTTAGATAAATTTGAATATGTTTCAAACATAGCTATTTTGCACACTGATGAAAAACTTATGCCAAAAAAAAAAGTAGCCTGGTCAAGTTGGAATTCAATTTCAAATAAAGATAAAACTTGTGTGACATATTGGTTAAATAACTTGCAAAACTTAAAATGTGACAATGATTATTTTTTAACATTAAACCCAATTTATGAAATACCTGCTAAAAAAATAATTAAAAAAATAAACTTCACTCATCCATATTTTAATTCGGAAACTTCTAAAATGCAAAAGGAACTACAATCACTTCAAGGAAAACAAAACACTTGGTATTGTGGGAGTTATTTTGGTTATGGGTTTCATGAAGATGGAATTAAATCAGCTATTAACTTAATAAAAAATTTTAAAATAAAATGAACTCATGTATTTATAATGGTGGGGTAACACACACCAGATTTAAACCAATAAAACATCATCTTAAATACAAAACTTTTTCATTTTTTTTAGATTTGGATGAGCTTAAAAAGCTAGATAAAGAAAATATAATTTTTTCCTTCAACAGATTTAATATTTTTAGTTTCTACAATAAAGATCATGGTGAAAGAGATGGAAAATCCTTAAAAGAATGGGTACTAGAAAATTTAAAAAAATTTAATATCCACCAAAATATTACTCAAGTTAAATTACTTTGCTATCCAAGAGTTTTCGGCTACGTATTTAACCCACTGAGTATTTTTTATTGTTATGAAAACAAATCACTAAAAGCTATTTTTTATGAGGTGAAAAACACATTTAATGAGCAACACACGTATGTTTTTAAAGTTAAAAATGGCAAAAAAATAAAACAATCTTGTAGAAAAAAATTTTATGTGTCTCCATTTATGGACATGCAAACATACTATGATTTTAAACTACTTTTTCCTGATGATAATTTGTTTGTTTCAATAAAACAACTTGATAAAGAAGGCATTGTTTTGACTGCATTACAAACAGGGATAAGAAAAAAATTTAATTTTAGACAATTGGTAATCAATTTTTTTAAATATCCAATAATGAGCTTAAAAATAATAAGTGCGATACATTTTGAAGCATTACTATTATGGAAAAAAGGAGCAATATATAGACCTAGAAATAAAAAAATTAAAAATAATTTAAGTTTTGAGGAATAATAATGAGCTTAGCTAAAATTGCAGAAAAATTTGTTTTAAATAAATTAAGATCTATTCAAAAAGGAAATCTTAAATTAGTCAATTACGATGGCAAAGTTTATCATTTTGGAGACTTAAAGAACTCATTTGCTACAAACATAAAAATTAATAGTCATAAATTTTATTTGAATATAATGTTAGGTGGCAGTTCTGCTTTAGGGGAATCTTACATGAATAAAGATTTTTATTCTACGAATCTAACAAACTTAATTGAACTGACTGCAAAGAATATAAACCTTATTTACTCATTTTCAGGAAGCTTCAAGCTACAAAAGTTTAAAAATATTTTAAAAAGAATTTTTGCATCTAACACTAAATCAAAAAGCTTAAGGTATATTTCAAGACACTATGATCTTGGAAATGAGTTTTTTTCACATTGGCTAGATAAAACTTTAACTTACTCTAGCGCAATATATGAAAATAAAGATGACAATCTAGAAACAGCTCAAAAAAATAAATATCAAAAATTAATTAATTTACTTAATGTTAAGAATGGAGATAAAGTTTTAGAAATTGGTTGTGGATGGGGAGGTTTTTCAGAATTTTTAGCTAAAAAGCATGAAGTGATAATTGACTGTATCACTATTTCTAAAAAACAATACGATTATACTAAAAAAAGAATATTTGAAAATGGATTAAATAACAAAGTTAATGTTATGTTTTTAGATTATAGAGATTTAAAAGATAAATATGATAAAATTGCCTCAATTGAAATGATCGAAGCTGTTGGTGAAAAATATTTAGACAAGTATTTTAAAACTATTAAAAATTCTTTAAAACATAATGGCTTTGCAGCAGTACAAGGTATTACTATAAAAGATGAGTTGTTTGATCGCTATAGAACTAGTGAAGATTTTATACAAAAATATATTTTTCCAGGTGGTTTTTTACCATCACTTGATCAAATAAAAAAGTTAACTAAAAAAAATAATTTAAATTTAGAGAAAGTAAATTCTTATTCAGAAGATTACGCAAAAACTCTCTTTACGTGGAAAAAAAATTTTTTTATGACCTGGGACAACATTTTGCCTCTAGGTTTCGACGATTATTTCAAAAGAATGTGGGAATTTTACTTATCTTACTGTGAGGCAGGATTTAAAGCAAAAAATATAGACTTGATTCAATTTTCTATGTCTAATAGACATTCGCAATGAATAGGTCATTTATTATAATTTTAATTTTTTTTTTAACAGGATGTACAAATAATATGAAACCAACCGATTTTAAAGACCAAAAACCAAGATTGATTATTGAAGACTATTTATCTGGCAACGTAAAGGCATGGGGTATTTTGCAGAATCGTTCGGGTAAAGTAACTAGGCAGTTTTCAGCAGATTTAAACGGTAAGTGGGATGGAAAACAATTGATATTAAATGAAAAGTTTAATTGGTCAGACGGTGAAGTTCAAACAAGACAATGGACAATTGATAAAGTTGATGAACACAATTATGAAGGAACCGCAGCAGATGTTTTTGGAAAAGCTAAAGGGTATTCTTATGGTCCAGCTTTTAAATTTGAGTATGTATTATTAGTACCCATAAAAGGAAAAGAAGTAAAAATTACATTTGATGATTGGATTTTTAAACAGGATGATAGAATCGCTATAAATAGAGCAACGATGACTAAATTTGGGATTAAAGTTGCTGAGCTTACAGTGATGTTTTCAAAGGAATAAAAAGCTTTTTTCATAGATTCGCTTTTTTATTATATTCAATGTAGTGTTTGTTATGAGATTTCTTATGGTTTTTGCATTTCTCGTGCCAATGTCTTATCTTCATTCAGAAGAAACATCTTTCCAATTTACTTTTGGAGGCAATATAAAAAACTTTCCTATTCAAATTAATAGGTCTGATAAAAAAATAAAAAAAATGCTCTCTATTAATTTGAATCAATGGAACATTTCTCCAACTTTTAATTCATTTGCTAATACTAAATTGACCTCAGATATTCTTGAGAAAAAAAATATTAAAGAACAGTTTTTTATAAGACTAAAATTAAAATTTTAATGTTTAACGACCTTATCAATTAAAAATAAATATATTTTATAAGGCAAAACTCTAAAAAATTTTAGTAATAAAGTTAATTGTTTTGGAAAATGAATTTCGAATGATTTGCCTTTAGTTAATTCATTAAACATTTTTTCGGCAGCAAAACTTGGTGATTTAATAAACGGCATTGGAAATTCATTTTTATCTGTTAAAGGTGTTTTTATAAAACCTGGTGACACAAGTGAAATTCTTACATTATGTTTTTTAAAATCAAAGTATAAACTTTCCGTCAAATTAGTTAACGCTGCTTTAGAAGGACCATACCCACTTGAATTTGGTAAACCGCGGTATGCTGCTACAGATGAAACTACTGAAATATGTCCATCTTTTTTCTCTTTGAAATATTTTTCTACAGCCTTAATACAATACAATACTCCAAAAAAATTCGTTTCCATTACAAATTTATTTTGTTTTATATTAATCTCCTGTTCTAACTTTGGATCATATGTTCCACTCGAAAAAACACATAAGTCAATACCCTTAAATTCATCAATAATTTTCGAAAAACTTTCATTTATTTGATCTTGTTTAGTTACATCTAGAGGGAATGAGAAAATATTTTCGTGATTTGACATTTCATCTAAAATTTCTTTTCTTCTAGCTGACGCAGCAACTTTCCATCCTTGAGATGCAAATTTTTCAGCAAGCGCTTTACCTATTCCGCTACTTGCTCCGGTGATCCAAATTTTTTTCTGATTTTCTGACATAAATTAGTTATACCCCTATATGACTAAAAATAAATATTTATCATTATTCTTAATACTTCTAATTACCTTTGTAGCATCAGCAATTGGTGGTTTTACTACCGCTTCATTCAAAGAACCATGGTATTCTGAAATTATTCTTCCAAGCTTTAACCCGCCTAGCTGGGTGTTTGGTCCAGTGTGGACAATCCTATATGTATTTATGTCAGTTGCAGCATGGTCTACTTGGAAAAAAACATTAGATAAAAAAATTTTGCTAATTTATTTCGTTCATTTATTTTTTAATGCTATTTGGAGTATTATATTTTTTGGTTTTCATAAAATAGGATTGGCTTTAATTGATTTAGTAATAATTATATCTTTTATTATCCTACTTATGAAAATATATTATAAAAATAATCTAATTAGTTTTTATTTAATTATTCCTTATTTTTTATGGTCAAGCTATGCTTTAATTTTAAATACTTCTATTTACTTTTTAAATTAAAACCATTTAGTTGGATAATTTCTTTTTAATATAATTCTATTAATTAGAATTGACATAATGATTATTACAATTGCTCCCGTCACAACTGGAAATAAAATAAAGTCAAAAGATAAGTCCATAGATAGCGCAACTAAAGGGTTAGAGGCAGCTGGCGGATGCATTACTTTAAAATAAACCATTAATATTATTGCAATTCCTACAGACAACCCTAAAGAATAAAAAGAAAGTCCAATAGTTTCGTTAAAAAGTATACCAACCAGTATAGATATTAGATGACCAAAAAAAATATTTTTTGGTTGTGCTGTTTCTAGATTATAAAGGACAAATGCAATAAATACAGTTGCCCCAAATGAAAACATTAGCCATACACCCGCAGATGTCTCTAAAGTTAAAAAAGCAAGTAAGCTAATGACTACAGCCGCTGATATACCTGATACAATTGGCTCTAATTTTTTTTGTATTTTCATATGAGTTTTTTGTTTAGTTGAGTTATATACATGTATGCAATTAAAAAAAGCATTTAATTTTCTCAAAAGTTTACCTGTTAAACTCAACAACTTTTACGATAAAAAATCGAAATCTAGATTAGTTGTTAAAAATAAATCTAAGGACAAAAAAGATTTTGATCCTGTGACCAATCTCGACCGAGACTTTGAACAACACATTAGATTGCTGATTAGCAATAAGTTTTCAAATGACTCAATCATAGGTGAAGAATTTAGTGATAAAAATTCTACTAGTAGCTACACATGGACTATAGATCCAATTGATGGAACAAAAGCTTTTGTTATTGGTGCGCCGACGTGGTCAAATTTGATTGGTTTATCTTTTCAAAAAAAATCTTTACTTGGTTTAGCAAATTTTCCAGAATTAGATAGATATTATATAAGTGATAAAAATAGATCTTATTTATTTAAAAATAATAAAAAGTATATTTTAAAATCTTCAAATAATTCTAATTTACGTTCAGTCAAAGTAATTAGTCATGGAAACATAAATTACGAAAAATTAAGAAAAATTATTAGAAAATTTGGGCCTTTATTTAGGATTGCAAGCTTTGACGCTTTAAATTTTTGTTTATTAGCAGAAGGAAAGGTAGATGCTGTAATTGAAGGAAACTTAAAACCATATGATATTTTACCATTAATACCTATAATTAAGAATTCAGGTGGAATTATTTCAAACTGGAAAGGAGAACCTGCTGAAAATGCTGGAAATATAATTGCAAGTTCTAATAGAAAATTACATAATAAAATATTAAAATTACTTAAACCTTTTATAAAAAAATAAAATGACAAATTTATTCATCAACAGAATGTTTAGAGCGATTAAAATTGATATAGATCTTTATGAGGAAGTAGAAAAAGATAAATCAGCTACTATTCAAGCGGGAATAGTAGTAGTTCTATCAAGTCTAGCTGCAGGAGTGGGAGCATTACAAATGGGCGCTTCTAACTTTTTATTAGCACCAATTTTATCTTTATTGAGTTGGTATGTTTGGGCATATGTTATTTATTTTGTTGGAGTAAAATTGTTTGGTGGCCCAAAAACAAAAAGTAATCATGGAGAATTATTGAGAACAATTGGTTTTTCTAGCGCTCCAGGTATAATAAGAATTTTTGGTGTCACACCAGACTTAATGACAGTAACCTTTATTGGTTCGGCATTTTGGATGCTAGCCTGTATGGTGGTCGCTGTTAAATCAGCTTTAGACTACGATAGTATGTGGAAATCATTAGGAGTTGTAATTGTTGCCTGGTTATTTCAAGCGTTTTTTTTATTTTTAGTAATTGTACTTTTTAAAGGAATTTAAACTGGAAATATTGTTTTAGATATTCTGCAGCTATTACAAATTTTGTAACTAGTAGTAATTAGATTTGACCTAACACTCTGATCAACTTTTTTGCACTCTTCACAAATATTATCAGGGTTTTCCACACTACCTTCTAAGACAATATGATCATCATTTTTCATGATATATAAGATATCATAATTTTATGAAAAAAGTTTTTATTATTTTAATATTTTTATTAAACATTAATTCTTATGCCGAAGAAAATAAAAAAGTTTATTTTGCTGGTGGCTGCTTCTGGTGTATGGAAGAATCTTTTGAGAAAGTAGAAGGAGTTATTTCTGTAATATCTGGTTACTCTGGGGGTCATTTAAATAACCCAACTTATGAAGATGTAGTTTATACAGACTCAGGTCATGTCGAAGCTGTTGAAATCACATACAACCCAAAGGTTACAACATATGTAAAATTATTAGATATTTATTGGAAAAATATTGATCCGTTTGATTCTGAAGGACAGTTCTGTGATAAAGGGAAAAGCTATAGATCAGTAATATTTTTTCAGAATAAAATACAAAAAGATTTAATCGATAATTCATATAAAAGGTATGAAAAAAAGTTTAATAAAAAAATTGTAACTTTAACTTGGAAATTTGATAAGTTTTACTCAGCAGAAAATTTTCATCAAGATTATTACGAAAAAAATTTTCTTCGATATTTAATGTATAAAAAAGGCTGCCAAAGAGAGGAAATTTTACAAAAAATATGGAATTAAAAAAAATACTTGGCGTAATAACATTTTTTTTATTTTTTAATAATTTACAAGCCGACTCTATAAAGCCTGATGAAAAATTATCTCCATATGATGTAGTTAAAATTCAACTTAACGCATTAAAAAATAATAATAAAAATGATGATGGAATTAAATTGACTTGGCTATTTGCGCACCCAGATAATAAAAAAATTACAGGACCCTATGAGAGGTTTAGAATAATGATTTATGGACAACAGTACCAACAGCTATTAAATCATAATTCTCATAAAATTAATTTAATTATGAACAATCTAAATAAACACGTATTTGAAATTGAAATTTTAACAAAAGATAAACAGTTATTATTTTACAAATGGCATGTTCAAAGAGCTACAGAAGAAAATTGTAATAATTGCTGGTTTACTTCCATTGTTTCAGCTCCAATAGATCAAGGAAATACTATTTAATGAAAAGACCATCATATCCATATAGACTTTTAATAATTACTTTAATACTTTGCGTTATACCTATCGGAGCTACACATTTTGGTGGAATTTATTTAGGTTTAAAAAATGGAATTCTTTTAGGATTTTGTGTCAGCATACCTTGTGTAACATTTGCTTGTTGGAAACTATTTATGGACGGATGGAGAGATGAGGATGAAGAATGAATTTTATAACTACAAGGACTGAAGCTTTAAAAGAATTGGAACATTTTATAGAAAAAAAAATTTTTAACTATTCAACTCAGAGAAATTTTGATTACGGCCCTCATGATAGAAAAAATATTTCTTGTTTATCTCCTTATATAACTCATAGGCTCATAACTGAATTTGAGACTACAAAAATAGTTTTATCTAAACGTTCTTACCAAAAGGTTGAAAAATTTGTGCAAGAAATATTTTGGAGGATTTATTGGAAAGGTTGGCTTGAACTAAGACCTAGAGTCTGGTCGGACTTTTTAGAAGATTTAAAGGATATTAAAGAAGATGATAAATATTTAAACGCTATAAACGCTAAAACAGATTTGGTGTGTTTTAATGATTGGGTGCAAGAGTTAAAAAATTATAATTATTTACACAATCATACCAGAATGTTGTTTGCTAGTATTTGGATATTTACACTTGGCTTGCCTTGGCAAAAGGGAGCGGAATTTTTTATGAAACATTTATTAGATGGAGACGCTGCTTCTAACACATTAAGTTGGAGATGGGTGGCTGGAATTCAGACTAAAGGAAAAAATTATATCGCACAAAATTGGAATATTAGAAAGTTTAGCAACAACAAGTATAAAGACATGATTCTTAATGAAAATCCAAAACCAATTATCGATCATAGAGAATATGATATTTTACCCCTAGACATAAAAGAGAGCGATAAAAAATTGGAAAATTTAATAATTTTTGATAACGAAACTAACTTCAAATCTTCAAGATTAGATAAATATAAAAAGATATATTGTATTTTACTTACCTTTGAAGAACGTAAGGTGGGACTAAGTAACAAGGTATTAGAGTTCAAAAAAAATTTAATCAAAAATCAAATTAAAGAATCCAATATTGATATTGAATTTATAGATGGAAATACATTCATAGACATATCAAATAGCGTAAAGGATTTTGATGTTATCTATCCTAGTGTTGGTGAAAATATGTCTTTTTTAAAAAGAATTATTAAAAAAAATAACCTAGAAATTAATTATTTGGTAAGAGAAGAAGATAAATTTTGTTGGCAATTCTCGAATAAAGGTTATTTCAACTTCAAATTAAATATACCAAAAATTTTAAGTCAATTTAAGCTTAACTAATCTTATTGCCAGAGCATCTTTTTGAACAATAATTAACATTTATCCAATTAAGTTTCCATTTTTTTCTCCATGTAAAGGATCTTCTACAAGACAGACAAATTTTAGTCGGTAAATCTTTTTTTTTCATTCTTTAAGAAGATGCTTATTTTTTAAGAATAAAAAATATGCTGCTATTTCATAAAAGATCTTTAATAAAAAAAACATGGGTTTGTTATTAAACAGTTTATATAAAAAATTATATTTAGGTATATTTTTCCAAATAATTAGAAATACTTCTGCTCCCTCGATTAACTTACCACCTTGAATAACATGCATTCTTCTTAAAAGTTGCTCGTATGATTTTGAGGTTATATGTTGAGCTTCTTTATTATTTGTAACATCAATCCATTCAATATCTTTATTAGAATGTTTTTTATAATGATTAATTTCAGCTCTACAAATATTGCATGAATTATTGAAAAAAACTTTATTTTTCATTTAGTTTGTACTCTCCTTAATAAATTTATCTGCAGCTTTTAATATTCTAGTTTTTCTTTCTTGATTCATTTTTTCAGAAACTCTTACCATCATAGCAAGCCTAGGATTTTTTGAGAAAAATTTTTTATTTTTATCTATAAATCTCCAGTAAAGTCCGTCCATCACATCACACCAAGGCCCCTTTTTAAAATGCATCATCTTTAAAAAATAACTTGAGCCACATATGTAAGGTTTTGTGGCAAATATCCCTCCATCACTATATAGCCCCATGCCATAAACATTTGGAGCCATAACCCAGTCAGAAGAATCTACAAACATTTCCATGAACCATTTGTAAACTTGCTTAGGATTAATTTCGCACAGGTTCATAATATTAGCTAAAATCATAAGACGTTCGATATGATGTGACCATCCATAATTAACTGCATTTAATATAGCATGATCTAGGGGAGGCAATCCTGTGTTTCCTTTGTACCAATTATTTTTCATTTTTCTTTTGTGATTAAAAAAATTAGTATTTTCTAAACGTTCATCAAAATTTTGATAAATTCCTCTCATGAATTCTCTCCATCCAATAATTTGTCTAATGTAGCCTTCTAGAGAATTCATAGGAATTTTGCCTTCAACTTTTCTAAGTTTTTCAATTATTTCTTCTGGCGTGAGAAGACCTAAATTTATTAAAGGGCTCAATGCACTATGAAACACAGTATTGGATTTATCTGTTACAGCATCTTCGTAATCGCCAAATAATTTAATTCTTTCTTTTAAAAATTCATCCAACCATTTATTTGCATCTTTTCTGGTAGTGGGTAACCAAAAATTTTTAGTATCACCAGGGTGATCTTTAAAGTTAGTTTCAATAAATTTTTTAAGCACCAGTGTGTTTTTAGTTTCTTTGAATTTTGAAATTTCAGGAATTTTTATATCTTTCGGTAGTTTCTTTCTATTGTCTTCATCGAAACTCCATTTATCACCTTTAGGTTTCCCGTTTTTATTCATTAATAAATTTGTTTTAGTTCTCACAATTTTATAAAAATTAGCCATAAATGGTCTTTTATTTTTTGAAAGGTAGTTTCTGAATTCATTTCTACTTGTTAAAAACATTGGTGTTTTAATTTGATTAACCTTTAAAGAATTTTTTTTGCAAAAATTCAAAATCTTAATTTCAAAAAATTTATCCTCTATTTCAAAAAAGCTTAACTCTTTTACCTTCTTTTCTTTAATTATTTTTTCAAGTTTTTTTTCGTAAGATAGTTTAAAATCTTTATTTACATCCTTATAAATTAGATTAAAATTTTTAGACTTTAATTCATCACTAAACGATCTCATTGAAGATAAAAATAATAATACTTTATGTTTATGATGCTTTTCAAAAGTACAAAGATCATAGTCTTCTGCCATATAAAAAGTATGATCTTTAAAATCATTTAGATATTTTGGGGCGAATAATTGATTACCAAGTAATAAAAAAAGCTTCATATTATGATAAATTACACAATTTAAAGAGTTATTACACGCGTCATTATTCGTATTTAAATAATACTCAATAATGCTATTTTTAAATATGAAAAAAGTTATTATAGGCGCAACAGGATCTATAGGCTCTGCATTGGCCAAAAGTATTGTTAATAGTGGGGATGAAGTTCATCTAGTAGGCAGAGATGAAGCTAGCCTTTCAAGTTTAGCTAATGAATTAAATTCATCTTTTACTACCTGTGACGTACTTGAAGAAAATTTTACAGATAAAATTTTAAGTGATTTAGGAGAAACACCAATTAATGGTTTAGCTTACTGCGTAGGTTCTATAGATTTAAAACCTCTTAAATTAACTAAAAAAAGTGATTTCATGCAGTCATTTAATTTGAATTTAGTTTCAGCGGCAGAAATAATTAAGTCCTTAGCTGATAATTTAAAACAGAATAAAGGTTCAATTGTATTATTTTCTACAGTAGCAGTTAAACAAGGTTTTCCTAATCACGCCATTGTGTCTTCGGCAAAAGGAGCTATTGAAGGTTTGACACTTGCATTAGCTGCTGAGTTTGCGCCTAATATTAGAGTGAATTGTATAGCACCTAGTTTAACAAAATCTAAAATTTCAGAATTTATACTTAAAAATGAAAAAATGGCAGAGAGTATTGCTAAAATGCATCCACT
>Ga0307986_10000570_pt1 | contig 27186 bp, 27 predicted proteins | sample EllFjometageno82_FD_203170 | JGI IMG/M metagenome (GOLD analysis project Ga0307986, IMG submission 203170) | Marine microbial communities from Ellis Fjord, Antarctic Ocean - #82 | ecosystem: Environmental > Aquatic > Marine > Unclassified | place: Southern Ocean | collected 2014-10-09 | reverse complement strand
CACAAAAAACTTTATTAAAAGATGATGATATCTAATTTGAGATAAAATAGATTGCGTTAATTAGGTAATGTACTTTAATAAATTATTTTATAATTAAAAATTCTAACTTTATAAAAAAACAAAGTAATTGTTTAAAGCAATAGATGATTTTGTAAATTATTTATTAATAAAGATTTTGAGCCGCAACCATTGAAAGCAACATTGGGAGAGAAAGTAAAGTGTTAGTTCTCGAAAACAACATCGCGGTTCTTGCAGATTTTGCTTTTTCCTCTGGCGTGCATTCTATCATGCCAAGAGCTTTTTTCTGATTTGGCCAAATAACGAACCAAACATTGTATGCCATTATTATTCCTAGCCACATACCAATACCTATTGCAGTATTTTTTCCAAAACCACTTCCAATTCCAAGCACCATTGCGTCATGAACATATCCGTTTAAAGTAGCTACAATTAATCCAGTTATGATTGTTACTAAAGCGGCCCATCGAAACCAAAATAATACCGCAGGTGCTATAACTTTTGATATAGCTGGTTTTTGCTCATCTGGAATTTTAGGCATAGAAGGAATTTGAACAAAGTTTAAGTACCAAAGTAACCCAACCCACATTATACCAGCAATAACATGCAGGTATCTGAACAACCAGCTCCAAAATATTCTGTCAAATGCAAAGCCGTCACCAAAAAAATGTAAGCTAAAGAAAAGTAATATCGTAAGAATAACTGAAGCGTGAATAGTTTTAGATAATGATTGTAATAAACTTCCCATGATTCTCTTATAGCATAAAATTAATTAACTATGCAGTTTTTTTCATTGTATCCTTAAAAAGAATAGCCTTTAAAAATTGACCTGTATAACTTCCTTTTGTTTCAGAGACCTTTTCAGGGGTTCCTTCAGCTATTATTTCACCGCCTTCAACACCACCCTCAGGTCCCATATCAACCACCCAATCGGCTGTTTTAATTACATCTAAATTATGTTCTATTACTACAACTGTATTACCTGTGTTTACAAATGCTTGTAAGATTTCTAAAAGTTTTTTAATATCATGAGCGTGAAGACCAGTAGTGGGTTCGTCTAATATGTACAGAGTCCTTCCAGTTGATCTTTTTGACAATTCTTTCGCTAATTTTATTCTTTGAGCTTCACCACCTGAAAGAGTTGTAGCTTGCTGCCCAATCTTTATGTAACCTAATCCTACATGTTTTAGTGTTATTAGTTTTGATCTAATCGTTTGAATATTTTCAAAAAAATCACAACCTTCTTCAACTGTCATATCTAATACATCAGCAATATTTTTATCTTTAAACCTAACTTCTAATGTCTCTCTATTATATCTTGTACCCTTACAGGTGTCACAAGGAATAAAAACATCTGGTAAAAAGTGCATTTCATAAGTAATGACACCATCACCTTCACACGTTTCACACCTGCCACCTTTTACGTTAAAAGAAAATCTTCCAATTTTATAACCTCTGGCCTTAGCTTCAGGAAGAGATGCAAACCATTCTCTTATTGGTCCAAATGCACCAGTATATGTCGCAGGATTTGACCGGGGGGTCCTGCCTATTGGTGATTGGTCAATATCAATAATTTTATCTATTAATTCTGTCCCTTTATAATTTCTAAAAGCCTTAGGAGTTTTTTTTGCCTTTGTGGTGTTTAAAATTAAATTTAAAGCGTTGAACAGTGTGTGGAGAACCAAGGTTGACTTCCCACTCCCTGAAACACCGGTGACACAGGTAAAAGCACCAATTGGAATTTTAAGATCAACTTTTTTTAAATTGTTTCCTGTAGCTCCTATAATCTCTAGAAATCTACCATTTTTTGCCGTACGTCTTTTTCTTGGTAAAGCTATATATTTTTTACCTGATAAATAATTTCCAGTTATACTTTTAGTATTTTTAACAATATCGTTATAACTTCCTTCCGCGACTATCTCACCACCATGAACTCCTGCTTCTGGTCCTATATCTATAATATGATCCGCATTTTCCATTGTTTCAGTATCGTGTTCTACAACAATAACTGTATTACCAAGATCTCTAAGTTTTTTTAATGCAGTTATTAGTTTTTTATTATCTCTTTGATGTAAGCCAATTGATGGTTCGTCAAGAACATACAAAACACCTGTTAATCCCGAACCAATTTGTGAGGCCAGACGAATTCTTTGAGCTTCACCACCAGACAAAGTTCCGGACTCTCTTGATAGGGTTAAATAATTAAGCCCTACATTTAAAAGAAAATTAAGTCTTTCATTTATTTCTTTTAATATATGTGTAGCTATTTTTTTATCTCTATCATTTAAAACTGAATTTAAATTATCAAACCATTTTTTTGCATCATCAATAGATTTTTTCGTAACATCGCTAATATTAAGTTCATTTATTTTAACACATAGAGACTCTTCTTTTAACCTTTGTCCTTTACATTTTTCACAATTTGACTCACTTTGATATTGAGCAATCTCTTCTCTTTTCCACTCACTATCCGTTTCTAAATATCTTCTTTCAAGGTTATTCACCACTCCTTCGAAAGTTTTTTTAGTCGTATAAGACTGGTAGTTATCATCGTAGGAAAATTTAATTTCTTCTTCATCTGACCCATAGAGAATTACATCTTGAATTTTTTTTGATAATTTTTTCCAAGAATCTGATAAAGAAAATTTATAGTGTTTTGCAATCGAAGCTAAAGTTTGTGCGTAATACAAAGAAGTTGATTTTGCCCATGGTTCCACAGCACCATCTTGAAGACTTTTTTTTGTGTCTGGCACAACTAAATTTGGATCAACATTTAAATTATGACCAATACCCTCACATTCTTCACAAGCTCCATATGGACTATTAAATGAGAATAATCTTGGTTCTATTTCCTCTAAAGTAAAACCACTTTCAGGACAAGAAAATTTTGATGAAAAAGTAATTGTTTCTAGTTTTCTAAATTTTTTAGGTAATGTCTCATCTTCATATTCGACGACTAGAAGTCCATTAGAAATACTTAACGCTGTTTCCACACTATCCGCTAAGCGGTTTCCAATACTAGAATTTATAACTATTCTGTCGACAACTATTGAAATATCATGTTTTACTTTTTTGTTTAATTCTGGAAATTCGTTGATTTCACAATATTTCCCATCTACTTTTATTTTTTGAAAACCTCTTTTTTTATAATTTAAAATTTCTTTTTTATATTCTCCTTTTCTTCCTCTCACTATAGGTGCTAGCAGATAAATTGTATTGCTTTTTGGTAACGTTTTAACTCTGTCAACCATTTCACTAACAGATTGAGAGACAATAGGTTTGCCGGTAAAAGGAGAGTATGGAACGCCAACTCTAGCATATAGGACTCTCATATAGTCATAGATTTCAGTTACAGTTGCCACAGTAGATCTAGGGTTCTTGGATGTATTTTTTTGTTCTATGGATATAGCTGGACTTAGCCCTTCTATGAGATCAACTTTTGGTTTCTTCATCTTATCTAAAAATTGACGTGCGTATGCCGATAAACTTTCTACATATCTTCTTTGTCCCTCTGCATAAATAGTATCAAAAGCTAAAGATGATTTTCCTGATCCTGAAAGGCCTGTAATTACAACAAGTTTATCTTTTGGAACTTCTACTGAAACATTTTTTAAATTATGTTCTTTTGCTCCTTTTATAATGATTTTTTTCAGCATTTTTTTAATACATTATTAATATTCATCTTATAATTAAGTTGTTTATATGATATAAATTTAATTGTTATTAAATAGTAAATCACATATTAACAACTAGAATTATGGCTGGAAGTTTAAATAAAGTACTGTTAATCGGAAGACTAGGCGCTGATCCTGAGATTAAGCAAATGGTAAACGGTAAAAGTGTCGCAAGACTTAGTCTTGCTACAAGTCAATCGTGGAAAGATAAATCTAGTGGAGAAAGAAAAGAAAAAACAGAGTGGCATAGAGTAGTTATTTTTAACGAAGGATTAGTTAGCATAGTTCAACAATATTTAAAAAAAGGTGCTAATATTTACGTGGAAGGAGCTTTGACTACCAGAAAATGGAAAGACGAGTCTTCAGGTCAAGACAAATACTCTACAGAGGTAGTCCTACAAGGTTACAGTTCAAGCTTAACTATGTTGGATGGCAAAAGTAAAAGTGACAATTCAAATTTAGTTTCAGAAAACAAAAGTGCATTACCAAACGATGACACACAATCTGTAAACAATGATTTAGATGACGAAATTCCCTTCTAAATTATATGGAAAACACAGCTAGTCAAAACAATAATTCCTTTAAACCTATTTTAGTTTCTGATGAGATGAGCTCATCTTACCTTTCTTACGCTATGAGTGTTATCGTAAGCAGAGCTTTACCTGATGTAAGAGACGGTCTTAAGCCTGTACACAGAAGAATAATTTTTGCGATGTATAAAGGAGGTTATGATTGGTCAAAACCATTTCGAAAATCAGCAAGAATAGTAGGAGATGTAATTGGTAAATATCACCCACACGGAGATCAATCCGTTTATGATGCTCTTGTAAGATTAGTTCAAGATTTTTCTATGAGTCTTCCGTTGATTGAAGGCCAAGGAAATTTTGGTTCAATAGATGGAGATCCACCAGCAGCTATGCGTTATACAGAAACAAAATTAGGAAAAATTTCTCAATTTTTAACTGAAGATCTAGAAAAAAACACTGTAGCTTATAGAAATAATTATGATGAGACAGAAAGAGAACCAGTTGTTTTACCCTCACAATACCCAAACCTTTTAGTTAACGGAGCAGGAGGTATTGCTGTTGGCATGGCAACGAGTATTCCGCCACATAATTTAGGTGAAGTAATAAATGCGACTAATGCATACATAGCGAATAAAGATATAACTATAGCTCAATTGATGAAACACGTTCCCGGTCCAGACTTTCCAACTGGTGGCGTTATAATAGGCACTGATATTATTAAGCAAGGTTACAACAAGGGCAGGGGATCATTTAAAATTAGAGGAGAAATTGAAGAAGAAATTCTTAAGAACGATAGGTCAATTTTAATAATCAAATCAATTCCATACCAATGCAACAAATCAGTTTTAGTTGAAAGAATAGCACAGTTAGCAAGAGAAAAAAAAATTGAAGGAATTAGTGACATAAGAGACGAGTCTAACAGAGAAGGAATTAGAGTCGTTATAGAATTAAGAAGAGGCGTAGAAGGAGAGACAATAAGAAGACAATTATATAAACAAACCAACATCGAAAGTTCTTTTGGTTTTAACACTCTTGCAATTGTTGACAATAAACCAAAAATATTTAATCTTAAAGAATTTATTGCTGAATTTGTAAAATTCAGAGAAGAAACTTTAACCAAGAGAATTAAGTTTGATTTAAAAAAAGCTGAAGAAAGAGCTCATATTTTAATTGGCCTGGCAACTGCGGTAGAAAATATTGATGAAGTTATTAAAATAATTAAAAACTCCAATGATACAGATACTGCTAAAAAAAATCTTTTATCTAAAAAATGGAAAATTAAAAAGAGTGTAAAATTAGTTGTTTTGATAGAAAAAAAGAAGAGTTCATCCAGCTACCAGCTGTCAGAAAATCAGGTGATTTCAATTCTTGAATTAAGACTTCAAAAATTAACTGCTTATGGCATAGGGGAAATAGAAACTGAAATAAATAAGCTTTCAGACCTTATTGTTGGGTACAACAAAATTTTGGCCTCTAAAAAAGAACTATACAAACTTATAAGCGGTGAATTATTAGAGATCAAAACTAGATTTGCAGTACCTAGAAGAACTAAAATAACCGATGCTGAATTAAATTATAGCATTGAAGAAACCATTCAAAAAGAATCTGTGGTCATAAATATAACAAATCAAGGTTATATCAAAAGAAGCCCGCTTACGAGTTTGAAACAGCAAAAAAGAGGAGGTGTGGGAAAATCAAGTATAGTTACAAGAGATGAAGACTTCGTAGTACAAATCTTTACAGCGAATACACATACACCATTTTTATTTTTCTCTTCTGAAGGTTTAGCTTTCAAAATAAAAGCTTGGAAAATTCCTGAAGGAAGCACAAGTTCCAAGGGTAAATCATTGTTTAATATTTTACCTTTAAAAAATCATCAATCTATAAGTTCTATAATGCCGTTACCAGAAAATGAAAGTGAATGGAAAAAACTTTTTATAGTTTTTGTGACTGCAAATGGAAATGTAAGAAAAAATAGTTTAGATGATTTTGCTAATATTAATGCAAATGGCAAAATAGCAATGAAACTAGAGACTAATGATAAAATTGTTGGTGTAAAAATATGTAGAGATGACCAAGATATTATGATGAGCACCAAAAAAGGTAAATGCATAAGATTTATGGCAAAAAAATTAAGATTATTTAAAGGACGTTCTTCAAAAGGCATTAGAGGAATGCAGCTGTCTGATACCGATAAGATCATATCACTATCAGTTTTAGACTCACCTAAAATAGACTCAAAGATAATTAAAAAAGATGAAAAAATAAAAAATGGTTTAAATAAATTTATTTTATCAATTACAGAAAATGGTTATGGCAAACGTACTTCCTTTCTAGAATACCGTGTAACGAATAGAGGTGGCAAAGGAATTATTAGTATAATTAACTCACCAAGGAACGGAGATGTTGCCGCAACACTTGTTGTTGAAGAAAATGATGAAATAATCTTATCTACAGATAAAGGCAGTGTTATGCGTTGTGCAGTTAAAGAAATAAGATCAGCGGGAAGAAATACTCAAGGTGTTACTATTAAAAAGTTGAACGGCTCAGAAAAAGTTGTATCTGCCATCAAAATCGAAGATAATATCAATTAGAAACCATGAGAACTGCTATATATCCAGGAACGTTTGACCCAATAACCTTAGGTCATGCTGACGTTATTCAAAAATCATTAAAGTTGTGTGATAGATTAATAGTTGCCACTACAAATACAAAAAATAAAAATTATTTTTTTCCTATAGATGAAAGAATTAAAATAATAAAAAAATCTTTATTTACAGACCTTAAGCTAAATCCACAAAAAATTATAGTAACACCTTTTAACACTCTAACGATCAATCTTTGCAAAAAATATAATGCCTCAATTATCATAAGAGGGCTGAGAGCTGTGTCTGATTTTGAATACGAGTTTCAACTAGCGGGTATGAATAAAAAACTTGACCAAAATATTGAAACTATTTTTTTAATGTCTGACGTTGAAAATCAAATTATTTCATCAAAATTTGTGAAGGAAATAGCTAAACTTAAAGGAAATATTACCAAGTTTGTCACAAAGTCTGTTATTAAGTCTATAAAAGAAAAAATATAATGAAAAAAATAATATTATTTTTTACAATTTTACTATTAACAACTAACAACGTACTAGCAAAGGAGAACATAATGATATTAAAATTAAAAGATGGAGATGTTGAAATTGAACTTTACCCAAAAATTGCACCCAATCACGTTAAAAGATTTGAAACTTTAGCTAACGAGGGAAAATATGACGGTGTTGTTTTTCACAGAGTAATCGAAGGCTTCATGGCCCAATCAGGTGATGTAAAATATGGAAAAACAAGTTCACCAGAATTTAATTTAGATTTAGCAGGTACAGGTGGCTCTGAACTGCCAGATTTAAAGGCTGAATTTAGTGATGTAGCACATAATAGAGGTGTGCTCTCAATGGCGAGATCTGCAGATCCAAATAGTGCCAATAGTCAATTTTTTATTATTTTTGAAGCAGCACCTCATTTAGACAGACAATACTCAGCATTTGGAAAAGTTACCAAAGGTATTGAGTTAATTGACAATATTAAAAGAGGTGATGGAGCAAATGGTTCTGTAGAAAATCCGGATAAAATTATTAGCCTTAGATCAAAAAAATAATCTAGATGAGCAAACCGCATTTTTCTTTTGAGTTAATAACTCAAGATGAAAATTCAAGGTTAGGTAAAATTACTACACCCAGAGGAATGATCGACACCCCTGCATTTATGCCTGTTGGAACCTTAGGTACTGTTAAGGGTGTTTTTACCGAAGATATACTTGAAACTGGATCTCAAATTATTTTAGGTAACACTTATCACTTAATGATTAGGCCAGGCACTGAAGTTTTAAATCAATTTGGTGGCTTGCATAATTTTATGAATTGGCAAAAACCAATTTTAACAGACTCAGGAGGTTTCCAAATTATGTCTCTAGCTAAACTAAATAAAATTGACATAAATATTGGTGCGGTTTTTTCTTCACATATTGACGGTAAAAAATTTGTATTAAGTCCAGAAAAAAGCATACAAATACAAAAATCAATTAACTCTGATATTCTAATGGTTCTAGACGAATGTCCACGTCTAACAAATGATAAAGATAAATTAATCAGTGCAATAAATATATCTACAAGTTGGGCAAAAAGATGCAAAACTGAATTTGGAAACAATAAAGAAAAAGCTTTATTTGGCATTACCCAAGGTGGCTTAGATAAAGGTCTCAGGCTTGACAGTTTAGAAAAATTAGTTTCCATAGGTTTCGATGGATATGCAATGGGTGGACTAGCAGTAGGCGAAAAACAAGAAGAAATGTTCAATATTCTTGAGAACACCGTTCATTATATGCCCAAAGATAAACCACGATATTTGATGGGTGTGGGCACACCATCAGACATACTAGGTGCTGTCAAAAGTGGTATAGATATGTTTGACTGTGTTATGCCCACTAGATCTGGAAGAACAGGTCTAGCATTTACATGGAACGGGAAAGTAAATCTACGAAACGCAATGTACCAAAAAGATAAATCTCCTCTGGATAAAAAAGTAACAATTAGAAATTTAAATCTTTACTCAAAAAGTTATTTAAACCATTTAATTAAAACTAATGAAATACTAGCTTCTATGCTGATTTCTCTCCATAATATAAATTTTTATCAACAATTTATGCTAGAAATTAGAAAAGAGATAAAAAAAGGCACGTTTAATAACTTCTACAATAAATATATAAATATGTTTTAATTAATCTATTTTTTTTTGTTTGAATTTCTTCAATTTTATATATAAAACAAATTTTCTTTAGGGCCCTTAGCTCAGTTGGTAGAGCACTTCCCTTTTAAGGAAGCTGTCGATGGTTCGAGTCCATCAGGGCTCACCATTATTAGACTCTCTTAATTGGAGGATATTCAACAATTACCTCTTTAATCCATTTATTTAAATTTATTATTCTATTTGCACTTGATGGGTGAGTGCTCATGAATTGAGGTGGTTCTTTACCTTTATTACTCTCAGACATTCTTTCCCAAAGTTTTACTGACTCTCTAATGTCATACCCAGCTAAAGAAGAAAAAATTAAACCCAAGTAATCTGCTTCCGTTTCTTGTTTTCTACCAAATGGATTAAAAATACCCAGTTGCAAAATGTCCATACCACTTGCTTTACCAACGGTATTTCTCGTTCTGTTTATCGCTCCACCTAAAAAAATATCTGCTACTTGTGTTCCTATGTTAACGGTCAAAGCTTGACTAGCCCTTTCAACCGAATGTTTTGCAACAGCATGGGCTATTTCATGACCCATAACAGCCGCAAGAGCATTATCGTTCTGCGTTACCTTAAGTATTCCTGTATACACAGCAATTTTTCCACCAGGCATACACCAAGCATTTTTTACTTTGTCGTTATCTACTAGGATGTAGTCCCACTGGAAGTGACTCGTAGGATCTTTGCCATTCTTTTTTAAAAAGAAATTTGATACTGCAAATTCGATTTTGTTGCCGATATCTTTAATTGTTTCCAGTTGTTTACCAGAAGTAATTAACTTATTCTTATTTTTGAAACTTTCATAAGCTTTGCTAGCAGAATTATTTATTGACCCTTCAGGATAAATTGATAATTGACGTCTATTTGTAATAGGCACTTTTGTACAAGATGGTAAAATTAAACCACAACATCCATAACCAATTAATTCAATAAATTTTCTTCTTTTTATGTTGTAAATCATATATTAATTATTTTATGATTTTAAATAATAAAATATTAATTGCAATTTTTATATTCTTAGCAGTTTTTATCATTTACTCCAGCTATCAGTAATGTCTATTAAAGTTAAAAAATCTGTATTTATAAGATTAAGAAACTATTTCATTACCGGAGCTATTGTCCTTATACCTATTGGCATAACAGTTTATTTAAGCTTATTTATAATAAAGCTATCTTCAAGTTTTTTGCCAAAAAGGATTAATCCCAATAGTTATTTACCGTTTGATATTCCTGGAATTGAAATACTAATAACTGTAATTTTGATAACGTTAATAGGAGGCTTGTCCTTATCTTTTTTAGGAAAAAAGTTTTTAGAATTCTTTAACAACACTTTAAAAAGAATTCCTGTACTTAGGACTATATATTCAGCAGTTGGGCAACTAACAGAAAGTTTTACACATTCGAAAGGATCCAAAAAAAGTGTCGTTTTACTTGAGTACCCCAGAAAAGGCATATGGGTAGTTGCTTTTGCTACCAAGGAAAACAAAGGTGAAATTTCTGAAAAAATTAATGAGGAATTAATAAATGTTTTTGTTCCAACAACTCCTAATCCAACTAGTGGATTTTTATTAATGGTTCCAAAAAAAGATTTAATCTTTCTTGATATGAGTTTCGAAGATGCATCTAGATTTATTGTTTCTGCAGGGACTTCTTTGTAATTTACTTTTTAAGAAGAGATTCCTTCCTCATTTACAAGATCTACCTTATCAAACAATTTAAGTAAAAGTTTGTACTTATCATGGTTTAGCTCTTCATCACTTAAATTGTTAATGTTATTTTCTGCTAATTTAAACAAGTCTTCATGATGTACGGGGTCAGCTATCTTAAATAATTTAATCCCACTTTGTTTAAATCCAATTATATCGCCATATCCTCTTAATTTCATGTCTTCATCCGCAATATAAAAGCCATCGTCTGAAGCTTTTAAAATTTGAATTCTTTTCCTGGCATTTTGACTTAATTGATTTTTAAACATTAAAATACAGGTTCCAGGTTTAGATCCTCTTCCTATCCTACCTCTTAATTGATGTAACTGAGCTAAACCAAATTTATTTGCATTCTCTACCACCATTACCGTTGCATTAGGAAAGTCTACACCAACTTCAATAACCGTGGTTGAAACAAGAATTGAAATTTTATTATTTAGAAATTTTCTTAACACATCTTCTTTTTCATCTTGATCTAAAGCGCCATGAATAATGCCAACATTATTATTAAATTTTTTGTTAAGTAGTTCAAATAATTTTGCAGTGGATGAAAAGTCTAATTTATTAGAATCTTCAATTAAAGGACACACCCAAAAGATTTGCTCTTTCGCAGAAATTTTTTTTTCTATAAAGGGCCAAAGGTCATTAATTTTATTTTCAGGCTTACTTAAAGTAGTAATTTTTTTTCTTTGAATTGGTTTTTCCATTAATCTGGAAGTGTCCATATCTCCATAAATTGACATCATCATTGTTCTTGGTATTGGTGTTGCTGACATCAATAAAATATCACAATTAGAACCACCTTTTTTTGCAAAATTAATTCTCTGTTGGACTCCAAATTTGTGTTGTTCATCAATTATAACAAGTCCCAATTTGTTAAAATTAATTTTTTTTTGAAACAAGGCATGTGTTCCTATAAGAAAGTCAATTTTGTTATCTTTTATACCTATTAAAATTTTTTTTCTTTCTTTTAGATCTATTTTTCCTGTTAACAGTGTAACATTTATATTCAAGTCAGTTTTTTTGATTAATTTTTTAAACAATAAAAAATGTTGCTCTGCAAGAATAGCTGTAGGAGCCATTAAACTACATTGATAACCAGCTTCAATTGTGTCCAATGCAGCCATAATTGATATGATAGTTTTGCCAGAACCTACATCACCCTGCAATATTCTAAACATTCTTTGTGATGACTTTAAATCAGCTTCAATTTCACCAATTATTCTATTTTGACCATCTGTTAAAAGATAAGGTAGATTCTTTTTTAATTTAGAAGAATATATTTTTTCAAAAATTTTTTTATTTTTTTTAATTTTTTTAATTTTATTTCTATTATTTGAGTGAAATAAGAGATTTGCAAATATCTCATCATAAGCAAGTCTTTTTAAATAATTTGAGTTTAAATCTTTTTCAATTTGAGAATTGTGCAATTTTTTAATTGAATCTTTCCAACTTAAAAAATTCATTAATTTAATAAATTTTTTATCATGCCATTCTTCAATCTCAGGCATTTTACTAAATACTCTGTCAATTATTTTCGTATATATCTTTTCCGACAAACCTTCAGTGAGTGAATACTTAGGAATAATTTTATTTACAAGTTCTATTTGGTTAATCTTCTCAACATAAGTAGGGTTTGTAATTTGATATTTATTTCTAAAAAAATTTACCTTACCGCTTACAGCAACCCATTCGTTTATTGGTAGGATTTTCCGAATATATCCTTCTCTACTATTAAAAAAAATAAGATCTATCTGTCCAAATTCATCTTTACAAAGAATTCTATTGGGTAAATTTCTAATTCTTGGAAAATTATATTTAAGAACTTTTATTTTTATAGTAAAAATTTTTCCAATTTCTAGCTTATTTAATGTTGCTATCTCTGATCTATCTGTAAATGAGTAGGGAAGGTTCCAAAGCAAATCATTTACTTTCTCTATTTTCTTTTTTTTTAAATATATAGAAAGTTTCTTACCCACACCTTCAATAACCGAAACATCTTCAAATAAAAAATTTTTTTTATTAATTAAGTTCATTTCTTAATGTATAATAAATTATCCAATGAATGAATTAGAATCATTAAAAAAAAAAATTAAATACAGATCTTCCTACAGAGGTACAAAAGAAATGGATTTATTATTAACATCATTTGTTTCAAGTATTATTGATTCGCTATCTTTTAAAGAGTTGGTAAAACTAGATATTTTTTTAAATTGCAACGACGAAGATATTAGTAATTTTTATTTAAATAAAGTTCCAATAATGTCATTTGACGACAAAAAATTATTAGATTTGTTTAGCGGATATAAAATCAAATAATGGCGGAGAGGGTCGGATTCGAACCCACGAACGAGTTGCCCCGTTGCTGGTTTTCAAGACCAGTGCTTTCGACCGCTCAGCCACCTCTCCGTAAAAGTAATTAGCAACTTAATACTATCAATACTGACAAATAACAATATGGATTTTTATTCAATCTAGTCTTGTGTTTTTTTTTGTGTTAATAAAAAAAATGCCTAAAAAACTAATAAGTATTTATATTTTACTAATATTATCATTATCACCAAGTTATGCTTTTTCGAGTAATTCTGAGTTTAACACATGGGTCAAAAATTTTAAAACAGAAGCTGTCAATGCTGGTGTATCAAAGGTTGTCGTAGATGAGGTAATGTCTAAAGCTATATTTCTGCCAAACGTTATTAAGTACGACAGGTTTCAACCTGAATTTTACGAAGACACTTACACCTACATAAAAAAAAGAACAAATAAAAACAAAGTTAAAAAAGGGTTGGCGTTATATAAAAAAGAAAAATCAACAATAGACAAAATTGAAAAAGAATTCTTAATCGAAAAAGAATTATTATTGGCTCTAATGGGCATCGAAACTAATTTTGGTAAGTATTTGGGAAAAATGGACATCGTTTCTTCATTAGCAACTTTAAGTTTCGACAAAAGAAGAAGTGATTTTTTTACAAAAGAACTGATAATATTATTAAAACTCGTAGATCAACAAATTATAGATAGAAAAATATTATTTGGATCTTGGGCCGGAGCTTTTGGTAATTTTCAGTTTATGCCGAGAACAATTCGAAATTATGCAATTGACTATAATAAAAATACTACAATAGAATTAAAAAAAACAGAAGACTCTTTTGCTTCCGCAGCAAATTATCTTAATAAAATTGGTTGGAAAAAAAATACTCCGTGTTTCAAAAAAATTAATCTAAACAAGGATATACCGAATAAATATCTTAATTCTTCTGCTGCGAATATAAAAAATAAAAAAAAAGTTAAATATTTTAAAAAATATATAAAGAACTATAGCGATCTTAAGATTAATAAAAATTTAGAAGTTGCCATTATAACGCCTGATATTGATATAATACCAGGTGCAAATACATACACTCCAGCTTATTTAGTATTTGCTAATTATGAAAAAGTTTTAAATTGGAATAGATCCTTGAGATTTGCTCTTGCTGTTTGCACTTTAAAAGATCACTTTAAAAATGAAATATAAAATAATTTTTTTTCTTCTATTTACGTCTTGTGTTAACAGTACATATGCGGGAAAAAATAACTCTGCCTATAATGCTAAAGGTTTTGCGTATATAGAAGAAAAGTTTTTTAGAAATAATGATAAGAAAATTTTAATTTCACACAATAAATTAAAAATAGGTACAAAAATAAGAATTTCCAACCCTACCAATAAAAAATTTGTAGAAGCAATAATAAAAAAAAAAATTGAATATGATAATTTTTATAAAGTTCTCATATCTTGGGACATTGCTAAAAGTTTAGATCTAGATTTAAATTTTCCTTACATCGAAATTATTGAAATAAAAGTAAACAAATCTTTTGTAGCTAAAAAAGCAATCACAGAAAATATTGAAAAAAAAATAGCAAACACAGCACCAATTGCTAAAATTGACATAAATAATTTGTCAAAAACCATAAACTCCACTAAAATTAAACCAAAAAGTTACTCAATTTTAGTAGCTGATTTTTATAGTTTTGAATCAGCGGAAATATTAAAGAAAAAACTAGAGACAGTTTTAGGTTATTCGAATTATCAATTAATATACATTAATAAAAAAAATAATAAGTCCTATGAATTATTAATGGGTCCATATAATACTATAAAAAAACTCAAAAATGATTACATTGTTCTAAATGATTCAAAATTTGAAGACTTGGATATTAAAATCAATGAATAATTTTACTAAATTATTTATAATTTTTTTTTTATTTTCAAGCACTATAGTACAGGCAAAACCTGACATTAAAGCAAGAACTGCAATACTTATTGATTATCACACAAACAAGGTTCTTTATGAGTTGCAACCAGACCATAGCATTCACCCAGCTTCTATGACCAAAATAATGACAACAATAGTAGCATTTGACTTATTAACAAAAGGTAAAATCTCACTAGATGACAAAGTTACTATATCTGAGAAAGCGTGGAGGATGTCTCAAGCTGGGTATTCATCCATGTTCATAATGGTTAACGATGAAATATCTATAGAAAATTTATTAAAAGGAATAATCGTAGCCTCAGGAAATGATGCATGCGTTGCATTAGCTGAAGGAATTGCCGGCACAGAGGAAAATTTTGTTTCTTTAATGAACGAAAAAAGCCAAGAAATTGGAATGAGCTCAACTAATTTTGCTAATACATCAGGAATTAACAACCCTGATAATTATTCTACAGTAAGAGATATTGCTTTAATGTCTAAATACTTAATTAAAAACTACCCAGACTATTATGAATATTTCAAGGAAACTGAATTTACATGGAATCGCACTGGTGGAAATCCTATTACACAAGGCAACAGAAACACGTTATTGTATAAGAATATTGGTGTTGATGGAATTAAAACAGGTCACTTAGTTGTGGAAGAATATTCACTTGCTAGTTCAATAAAAAAAAATACCCGTAGACTAATTGCAGTTGGAAGTGGTTTTAAAACCAATGCATTAAGAGCTAGTCAATCTAGAAAATTGCTTACATGGGGACTTACAAACACAGCTACATTTGAGATATCTAAAAAAGAAGAAACTATTTTTGAAATTGAAACATGGTTAGGTAAAAAAAAAACTATAAAAGGCTACACAAAAGAAGATGTGTACTCAACCATAGACAAAAAAGACTTAAGAGGATTTGATGTATTTTTAGAATATACTGGCCCAATCAAAGCACCTATTACAAAAGATGAAAAAATTGCATCAATTAAAATTTACAACAAAAAAGAATTAATTAAAAGCGTTCCAGTATACGCAACTGAGAAAGTTAAAAAAATTAATTTTTTACTAAGTATTTTAACATCTTTTAATTACATGATTTGGGGAGATGCGTAAAAAATCCTTTTTTTTTATTGTATTTGAAGGCATAGAAGGCACGGGCAAAAGTTATCAAATAAATAAGCTATATAAAAATTTGATAGGCAAGAATTTTGACGCTGTTAAAACAAGAGAACCTGGTGGCACACCAACAGCTGAAAAAATAAGAAAACTAATTTTTTCAAAAAACTCAATTCAATTCGATAAGCTTACAGATTTTTACCTCATGTGTGCAGCTAGAAATGAACATTTGAAAAAATTTTTATTGTTTGCAAAAAAGCAAAAAAAAATTGTTATTTGTGATCGTTTTACTGATTCAACCTATGCCTACCAAGTGATAGGCAGTAAAATTGATAAAAAATTTAATCTTTTAAATCAAAATTATATCTTAAAAAAGTTTAAGCCTAATTTAACTATAGTTTTAAGGTCAAATTTTGAGACAATTTTTTCTCGAATAAAAAAAAGAAAAAAAAATAATAAATTTGACAAGTTAAAAATTAATTTTTACAAAAAAGCTCAGAATGCCTTTGTTAGTAGGGCCAAAAATAATAAAAATTATTATGTATTTGATTCCAGCAAAAATACACCTGATTTAGAAAAAAAATTAATTAACTTAATTATAAAAAAATTAAATTAATCACCCATGGATAAAAACATAAATAATCCTTTTCAGTCAATTAAATTAATTTCAATGAATAAATACTTTAATGAAATGGTGCAATTGTATGATACAGGATCTTTTCCAAAAGTTTTACTTTTAAGTGGAAAAAAAGGTATTGGTAAATTTACACTTGTTTTTCATTTTCTTAATTATATTTTTTCAAAAAAAGATAATTTAAATTACAATACAGAAGATAAAATAATAGATGTTAATTCTAATTTTTATAACTCTATTATAAATCAAAATTGTGCAGATGTTATTTTTCTCCAAGCAATTGAAGGTAAAAACATAAAGATTGACGATGTTAGAAATTTAAAATCTACGCTTTCAAGCTCCTCACTTTCTACCAATTCAAGATTTATAATCATTGATGAAGTTGAGTTTCTTAATACCAATTCTGTTAATGCGCTTCTTAAAACACTCGAAGAACCAAGTAAGAATAATTTTTTTATTCTAATAAATAATCAACAAGCTGATTTAATCGCAACAATCTCATCTCGATGTTTGCAAAATAAAATTTATTTAAATTTGAATGATCGTAATAAAATAGTCGATCACCTTATCGAGAATAGAAAAATTAGTCTTTTAATAAATGACGATGGAATCTTAACACCTGGATTGTTATTGGCTTACAATGAACTTTTTGTTAAGTATAAAATATTTCCAGAAGATGACATCTTTTTAAAAGTACATAAACTTTTAAATGCTTTTAAGAAAGACAAAGACAAAACCTTAATAGGTTTAACTGTCTTTCTAGTAGATCAGTTCTTTTACAAACTAATTAAGAAGAATAATAGTAAAATTGATTTTTTGTTACATCTCAAATTATCTATTGTTTACAAAATTAATGATTTTATCGTATACAATCTAAATATAAACTCTGTTTTAAAATCTATAGAATTCAAATTAAAAAATGTCTAATAATAATTTTTACATAACTACTCCAATTTACTATCCTTCAGGAAATCCGCACATGGGACACGCTTATTCAAGCATTGTTGCGGATGTTTTCGCTAGATTTAAACGTCTGGAAGGTAAAAATGTTTATTTTCTGACAGGTACTGATGAACATGGTTTAAAAATACAAAGAGAGGCAGAAAAAAATAACAAATCAACTAAAGCTTTTTGTGACGAAGTCTCTTTAAAATTTAAAAACTTAACTACAACTTTAAATCTTTCCACAAATGATTTTATAAGAACAACTGAAAAAAGACATCATGATTCTGTTAAGGCGATATGGAACAAACTTGTTGAATCGGGAGACATTTATCTTTCAAAATATAAAGGGTGGTACTCCGTATCAGATGAAGCTTATTACTCAGAAGACGAAATAATTAACAAAGATGGCAAAAAAATCTCAAAATCATCTGGTTCTACAGTTGATTGGTTTGAAGAAGAATCTTATTTTTTTAAACTTTCATCATGGCAACAAAAACTTTTGGATTTATATGAAAAAAATCCAGATTTTATCTCTCCAAAGTCTAGAAACAATGAAATTACACAATTTGTAAAAAGTGGCTTAAACGACTTATCGGTTAGTAGAACTTCTTTTAAATGGGGAATTCAAGTTCCAAATAATGACAAGCACATTGTTTATGTTTGGTTAGATGCACTGACAAATTATATTAGTGCCCTCAACTTTCCTAATGTAAACGATAATCTCTATAAAAGTTTTTGGCCAGCTAATATTCATATTATTGGAAAAGATATCCTTAGATTTCATGCGGTTTACTGGCCGGCTTTTTTGATGGCAGCTAAATTGCCACTTCCAAAAAAAATTTATGGACATGGTTGGATTCTTTCCGATGAAAAAAAAATGTCTAAATCTTTAGGCAATATATTAGATCCTATTGAAATAATTAATAAATATGGGATTGATCAATTACGTTACTATTTAATTAAAGAAGTTTCATTAGGAAATGATGGGAACGTATCTATGGAGAATCTTAAAAACTGTATAAACAATGATCTTGCAAATAATTTTGGAAACTTATGCCAAAGAGTTTTTAGTTTTATTGAAAAAAACTGTTCAGGAAAGTTACCAAAAGCATCAACGCTAGAAAAAGTTGATTTAACTCTAACAAATAACTTAACAGACAAAATTAACGAACTAGTAGCTGACATGGATAAGCAAGATCTTAATAATTATGTTAAAAAAGTTGTAGAATTTTCTTTCAACGCTAACAAATATTTTAATGACGCAGAACCTTGGTCTCTTAAAAAAACAAATATTGAACGTATGAATACAATTTTATTCACAATAGTAACTCAAATTAAAAATATATGCATTTTATTAAGTCCAATTATTCCGATCAGTAGCGGTAAAATTTTAGATATAATGAACTTGCATAATGACGATAGATTATTAAAATCAATAACTCATAAAAATATTTTTAACCATACAAAAGAATTTAAAAAAACTACAATACTTTTTAAAAAAATTGAAAATGATAATTGATTCACACTGCCACCTTGAATACGAACCTATGGCTTCAAACTTAAATGAAGTTGTTGATAGAGCCTATAAAAATAATGTTAAATATTTACTAAGTATTTGCACAACAAATGATAGCTATGTTAAAATATTAGAAATTATAAAACATCACAAACAAATATATGGTACTTACGGTATACATCCGCATGAAGCCAAAAATTATAAAAAATTAAGTGCGGAAGAAATAGTAAAAAAAATAAGTTTAAGTAAAAAAATTATTGGCATTGGTGAAACAGGGCTCGATTATTATTATGAACATTCTGATTCAACAAACCAAAAAATTTTATTCAAAGAACACATAAAAGCATCACAAAAATTAAATCTTCCCCTAATTGTTCATACTAGATCTGCCGAATTAGATACATATGAAATACTTAAGACTGAAAAAATGAAAAAAGACTTTAAAGTTCTTATACACTGCTTTACTGGCTCTAAAGTTTTTGCCCATAAGTTGGTTGATCTAGGATGCTATATATCAGCTAGTGGTGTTATTACTTTTAAAAAATCAAAAGAGTTAGCTGATACTTTCCTATCTTTGCCAAATGATCGAATTCTAGTAGAAACTGACTCTCCGTATCTTTCACCAGAACCGTTAAGAGGAAAACCTAACGAACCTTCACACATTGTTCACACTGTAAATTTTCTTGCTAATTTAAAAAAAATTGATTCAACTAAATTTGCAGAAATAACCTCTCTAAATTTTTTTAAATTATTCGGTCAATTAAATTGAAAAATAAATTTACCATTTTAGGATGTGGTAGTTCGCATGGCGTTCCTACTATTATGAATTATTGGGGTGCTTCTGATAGTTTAAATAAAAAAAATAGAAGAACACGATGTTCTGCTTTTTTTATATTAAATGGGATTTCAATTTTAATTGATACATCCCCTGACATAAGGTCACAATTCATATCTAATGGCATAAAAAAACTCGACGCTGTACTTTATTCTCACGAACACAGCGATCAGACATCTGGTATTTTTGAACTAAGACCTTTTGCTTGGAAAAAAAAGGAAAAAATTAATGTTTATGGTAGCACCAAAACGATCAAAGACCTAATTAGAAGATATGATTTTTGTTTTAAAAAAAAAGGTTCTTATGTTCCAATCCTTAGATCAAATATTGTTAAAAAAAAATTTTCTATTATTATATCTAAAAAAAAAATTGATATTTCAACATTCGAAGTCTTGCATGGAAAAACTACATCTACAGTTTATATTGTAAACAAAGTAGCCTACATTAGCGATTGTAGTTTTATAAATGAAAAACAGTTAATGAAATTAAAAAATTTAAATTATTTAATAATCGATTGTTTTAGAAATAAATTCTTTCCAACGCATTTGAATTACAAATCCGCTCTACATATTGCAAAAATACTTAAACCAAAGAAAACTATTCTGACAAATCTTCATTTAGATTTAGACTATGAAACTCTTAAGAAAAAACTTCCATCTAATATTGTACCTGCTTTTGATGGAATGAGTTTTAATTTTTAATTGCCTTTTCTATTGCTGAAATAAATTTTTTAGAAGATGGCTTTGTTATTGAGGCAAATGTGTCTACAACTTTACCGTTTCTACCTATTATAATCTTATGAAAATTCCACTTAGGTATTGCCCCTGATCCATAATTTTTTTTAGCCCACACAAAAAAGGAATGTGCATTGCTACCAACTACATCTGTTTTTTCAGTAATAGGAAAATTAATACCAAATGTTGTCTCACAAAAGTCTTTAATATCCTTGTTGGATCCTGGTTCTTGCCTAAAATTATTAGAAGGGACTCCAATAACAATAAGACCTTGGTCTTTGAACTGATCCCATAAAGCCTGCAAGCCTTCATATTGATTTGTAAAACCGCATCTGCTGGCTACATTTACAACCAAAACAACCTTTTCTTTATAAGCCGCCAAATTTATAACATTGCCGTCTATACCCACGAATGAAAAATCAGCTGCTAGTCGCTCATATTGAGCGTTACCTTTTGAAAAAAAACTAAACATAATTATAAATAAAAATAATATTTTCCTCATATAGCGCTATTTACAACTTTTAACAAAGCATTAAAAGGTAAAAGAATACAATTAAATCTTTCTTTGTATTTTTGCTGAAATAGTTTTCTAAATGGTTTGTATTTTCTTTTAAGAACAATTTTTTTACTTTTATGCGACATATTAATTTCATTTAGATCATTACGTAAAATTTCAATATTTGACCTTTTTATTATTTTTGAAAGCAGGCTGGCTGATGCCTGACAAAATATACACGACTCTGTTTCGTAAGACATTCTCTCAACTTTATTATTGAACATTTCAATCTCTATTGTAATTTCGTCTCCACAAATTTTATTTTTAGATGTTGCTATAAGATTTGAATTTTCTTTAATTCCATAATTACTTGTGTCAGACGCAATTTTGATTATTTCAGGACTAATCATTTTTTTGTTGCAAACATTAATAAAAAATACCCTAACAGGGTTGATAACAGGGAGCCACTTAGAACACCAATTTTTACACCATCTAAATAAATGGGCGAGTTGACAAATGCTAGATTTCCTACAAATAAACTCATTGTAAATCCAATCCCTGTAAGCACAGAAACTGCATATAAAGCTATCCAATTTGAATTATTTGGTTTTTGAGCTAAATTTAATTTTACTGATATGTATGCAAAAAGAAAAACGCCTATTTGTTTTCCAAAAAATAATCCACACAAAATCCCTAGTGGTACTGGATTAAGTAAAGAACCTAAATTAATCCCTTTCAATGATACACCTGCATTAGCAAAGGCAAAGAGTGGCATTATACCAAAAGCAACATAGGGGGCAATTGCATGTTCTAATTTTAATAAAAGTGATTTTTTTTTATTTTTTTTATCATGAGGTATTAGGAGTGCTAGCAGCACACCAGCTATAGTCGCATGAATTCCTGATTGATGAGTAAATTCCCAAAGTAAAATTCCGATAAATAAATAAGGAATAAATGCTCGTATATTAAATTTGTTTAACGCAACCAGAACCAAAACGGCAGCGAGCATAAGCAATAAATAATAAACCTCAATATTACCAGAGTAAAAAAAAGCTATAATAACAATTGCACCTAAATCATCGATTATAGCTAAAGCTGTCAAAAAAATTTTTAACGAAATTGGAACTCTTTTACCCAATAACGATAAAACACCTAAAGAAAATGCTATATCTGTAGCAGTTGGTATAGCCCATCCATTTAAAGTTTCAGGTGAATTTATATTAATAATTATATATATTGCAGCAGGAACAACCATTCCGCCAACCGCACCAATTATAGGCAATAGAGCTTGCTTTGGATTTGTAAGTTCACCCTGAACAATTTCTCTTTTTATCTCTAAAGAAACTAAGAAAAAAAAAACTGTCATTAAAACATCGTTTATCCAATGAATAACAGTTAATTTTAAAGAGAAGCTCCCTATTCCTAAACTTACATATTTTTTCATAACCCCAAAATAAAGGGTATCAAAATTACTATTACTTATTATCAGGGCAATAGTAGCAGCAAACAGCAAAAGTAAACCAGATGCAGATTCTAATTTAAAAAATTCTTTGAATGGTTTTGTAATAACGTCTATCATTTTCTAATTAATATCTCCTATGTATATTCCTAAAGATAGTGCTGTTTCAACTAATGCATCATTTCTTTCTACATTTTTATAAGTAGAAATAGCATTAGTTATTGGTACATCGACAACTTTTCTGTCCTTCCAGGCCACCATCCTATCAAATTTTTTTTTTTGCAAAAGGTCTACAGCATAGACGCCAAATGCACTAGCTAATATTCTATCGTTATGTGTAGGTGGCGCACCCCTTTGTACGTGACCCAATGCAGTTACTCTACACTCAATATCAGTTTTAGACATAATTTCATTAGCGATATAATCTCCAATACCACCTAAGCGTTTTTGTCCATCTTTGTATTCGTGTATTACTTTTTCACCATTCTCTTTTTTAACTGCTTCAGCAACGACAACTAAAGAATGTTTTAAATTTATTTTTTTCATTTCATTTAATTTATTAATGATGCCTTTAAATGAATACTTTATTTCAGGAAGTAGAATTATATCCGCACCACCAGCTATACCTGAGCTTAAAGCTATATGACCTGCGTCTCTTCCCATAACTTCTAATATCATTGAACGACTATGACTAACAGCTGTTGAGTGTAAGTTGTCCAAAGCTTGCGTTGCTACGTGAACAGCTGTATCAAAACCAATAGAGCTATCTGTTGCACCTACATCATTATCAATTGTTTTAGGAATCGCTACAATATTTAAATTTCCTTTTTTAGCTAATCTTTGTAAAATTTGCATACTACCATCACCTCCAATAATGATTAATCCATCTAGTTTAAGCTGACGATACCCTTCAATAATCATTTGAGCTTGATCTATAGCCTTTCCATCTTGATCTACAGAATTAATTGTACTTGCTTTATTTGTTGTCCCAAGGAATGTTCCACCTTGTTTTAATAAATAACCAGAAAATGTTTCCCTTGTTAATTCCATATAATCAAGAGGTCTTTGTAGAAATCCAGTAGTTCCATTTTTGATCCCAAATACACTCATATTATATTTATTTTTGGCTCTAAAGAATATTGATCTAATAGCAGCATTTAAGCCACCACAATCACCACCGCTTGTGAGAATACCAATTTTTTTCATATAATTTTTTTTTGTTAGGTTAAAGTTATATATCAAAAAATGTTTCAATTGCCAAAAAGTCTTATTTGACTTATATAATCAATCAATCGGGGCGTAGCGCAGCCTGGTAGCGCATCTGGTTTGGGACCAGAGGGTCGCAGGTTCAAATCCTGCCGCCCCGACCATATATGAAAAAAAAAGCAAAAATCTATATACCTGTAAAAACTGCAATGCAGTCGGGTAGGGGTAAGCAAAAAACATGGGTGCTAAAGTTTGAAACTAAAGATCCACACACTAATTCTTTAATGGGATGGGAATCTTCAAGTGACACCTTAGAAGAAGTTAAATTAAAATTTACTTCGAAAGAAAAAGCAATTGATTATGCTATAACAAACAATATTGAATTTTCAGTAGTTGAACCAAAAAAAAAAACTTTTGTTATTAAATCATATGAAGAAAATTTTACTAAAAACTAATTATGTGGCGTAGTTTTTTTACAGATAAAAAATGGTTACTTTGGTCTTGGGGTGGTTTTCTATTTATAATTTTATCTTTATTTTCTCAAACCTGGATAGATGTAAAAATTAATCAATGGTATAAAGGTTTCTACGATCTTCTACAGGAAGCTCCTAAAAGAGAAATTTCTGAATTTTACGATGGAATATCCACTTTTTTTAAACTAGCTCTTCCATATGTAATTATTTACACAATAACAAATTATTTTACTCGTCTATGGGCATTTAGATGGAGAGAGGCTATGACATTTTCGTACATGCCATACTGGAAGGCAGCGGATGCTAAGGTAGAAGGAGCGTCTCAACGTATACAAGAAGACGCGATGAATTTTGCAAAAATTGTTGAGAGTTTAGGTCTTCAAATTGTCAGAGCTTTAATGTTATTAATTGCTTTTATACCAATACTTTGGGGTCTTTCTGAAAATGTAATAATACCTTTTTTTAAAGACGTATCTGGCTCTTTAGTGGTTGTTTCCTTAACCGCTAGTTTAGGCGGCCTACTCATCAGCTGGATAGTTGGGATTAAACTTCCCGGTTTAGAATACAACAACCAAAAAGTTGAAGCTGCATTTAGAAAAGAGTTAGTTTATGCCGAAGATGATAGAGTTAATTATGCTGGTCCCGGCACAATTCTACAGCTTTTTACAGGCATTAAGTTTAACTACCACAAGCTATTTTTACATTATGGTTATTTTGATCTATGGATAATAATGTACAATCAGTCAATGGTTATGGTTCCATACCTACTTATGGGACCTGGTTTATTTACAGGAGCCATGACATTAGGTGTTTTAGTTCAAACATCTAGCGCTTTTAGAGAAGTTCAATCTAGCTTTTCTCTATTCCTTCAAAACTGGACAAGAATTACTGAATTAAGGTCTATTTATATGCGTTTATCTGAGTTTGAAGCGTCTATTGGATTTAATAAAAAATCAAAAGTAAGAATAAAAACTAAAAAAGTTTAAGCATGGATATATATCTTAAGTTAATAGATGTAATCGTGCCTGTGTTTACTTTAATTGGTGCTGGTTACTATTTAGGTAAAAAAAATCCAACTTATGACACAAAATTTATCGCTAACTTTGCAGCAAAATTCGGCTCTCCTGCTTTAGCTTTTTACGCTATTACCTCTACCGGAATAAGTTTTAACTTATTTATTAACTATTTTTTTTATACTTTACTAGCAGTTATAGGATTTTCTATAATTGGGTTGATCATTCTTGTTGCACAAAAAAGAGACTTTATTAGCGAACTACCTCCGTTAATTTTACCTAATTGTGGTAATATGGGTCTTCCTATTTGTCTTTTTGCCTACGGAAAACTTGGCTTAGGTGTTGCTTCAGCTATATCTGCAGTAATAATAATATCTCATTTCACATTTGGTATTTTTTTAGCAAGTAAAAAAATTAGCTTTAAAGTTTTATTAGAAAGCACTGCTGTTTATGCAGTATTAATTGCAGTAATTTTTTTATACTACAATATTCAACCGCCTAAATTTATTGAAAACACAGCTTTTTTGCTAGCATATTCAACTATAGCACTAATATTAATGTCTTTAGGTATAGCCCTTACAAAACTAAAAGTTTTTTCATTTAAAAATGCAATAATTTCTACGTTTGCGAGATTAATTTTAGGTCCCTTAGTTGCTTTGGGATTAATTTATTTTTTTGATTTAAAAGGTGTTCCAGCTGGTGTTTTATTTATCCAATGCTCTATGCCTAGTGCAATTCTTACTTATCTAGTTGGCTCCATGTATTCTCCAAAAAAAGTTGTTAACAGTATAGCAAGCACAATTGTTGTTTCTACAGTCGTATCTTTTTTGACAATACCTGTAATAGTATTTATATCACTGAAATATTTCTTTTAATTAATTTACAACAATCATATGTATAGAATAATAAAATCTAAAATTAGCAATCAGGGTCTTATAGCAACTAAAGACATTAAGAATGACACAAAAGTTATTGAATACAGGGGAAGGTTAATAACAAAAAAAGAGACTGAATCTAATGAAAAATTCGATAATGATAAACATATCTATCTTTTTAATATAAATAAAAAATACGATATGGATGGAGATTACAAATACAATACAGCAAGACTAATAAATCATTCATGCAATCCTAATTGTGAGGTAACAGGGAAGGGTACTAAACTTTGGATTAGTTCAATAAGGAATATTAAAAAAGGAGAAGAGCTTTCCTATGATTACGGTTTTGGTTTTGACGAGTATTACAAAGATTTTCCGTGTAAATGTCGTTCTTTTAATTGCTGTGGTTACATTGTTCGAGAGGGATCTAGGTGGAGAATCAAAGCGAATAAAAAGAAACGTAAGTAGCTAATAAGTAAGTATTACTTACTCTTTAGTTATGTTTATGTATCAACTAATTCATCTAAACCATTGTTTTTATTCATTTTTTTACAATAATAATTAATTTAAATAATATGGATTATTTTTACAACTAAATTTAAAAATAAACTTTATTTAAAAACCTATAGACAAATTGGTTGATTATTAAATGAAATCCTAAAAAAATGAGGATATATATAGGTTTTTAAGGGTTAAATACTATATTGCTATCAACGCATTTGGCCGTTCTAGAAACAACAACTACAGCCACTTCTAGAGCCCTGCAGTAATGGAATATGCCTTTTAAACAGCCGTAGATAGCTTATTTTTTTAGATTAACTTCATTTGAGTACAACCCGAGCCGTGAGACATGTTTTAAGACGAACGCAACAGGTTCAATCTTCTAAAACGCCCATGAAATAACAATACTAGAGTGTTATGCCCTCTTTTTTT
>Ga0307986_10000569_pt1 | contig 27220 bp, 27 predicted proteins | sample EllFjometageno82_FD_203170 | JGI IMG/M metagenome (GOLD analysis project Ga0307986, IMG submission 203170) | Marine microbial communities from Ellis Fjord, Antarctic Ocean - #82 | ecosystem: Environmental > Aquatic > Marine > Unclassified | place: Southern Ocean | collected 2014-10-09 | reverse complement strand
TACAAGGTTATGGAGTATCTGTTGGTTTAGAAAATGCAGGATCATTAGTATTAGATCCCGGTATGACGTTTAGAATAACAACAACAATTTCATTGGTTGCAGGTACAACTTTTTTAATGTGGTTGGGTGAGCAAATTACATTAAGAGGTGTAGGCAATGGAATATCTTTAATAATCTTTTCAGGTATTGTAGCTGAAATACCAAGGGCTTTAGCATCTACATTTGAACTCGGAAGAACAGGTGCGTTGTCTGCAACACTAATTATAATTATTTTTATATTGGTTGTCTTTACAGTTTTATTTATAGTTTTTTTTGAAAGAGCTATGAGAAAAATTTTGATAAATTATCCCAAAAGACAAGTGGGAAATAAAGTATATGGAGGTGAATCTTCACATTTGCCGCTTAAGATAAATACTGCTGGAGTTATACCAGCAATTTTTGCTTCTGCTTTACTCTTGCTTCCAGTAACTTTAAGTAATTTTGGATTTTCAGATTCAGAAACGTTTATGAGTATTTCTTCAATGTTTACTCAAGGTCAGCCACTTTACATGTTACTTTATGCATCTGGTATTATTTTTTTCTCTTTTTTCTATACGTCAATAGTATTTAATCCAAAAGAAACTGCTGAGAACTTAAGAAAATATGGCGGGTACATCCCGGGAATTAGGCCTGGAGAAAGATCGGCAGAATACATTGAAACAATATTAATGAGACTAACCACTATTGGATCTATTTACCTAACCTTTGTTTGTTTAATGCCTGAATTTTTAATTTCAAAATACCCAATACCTTTTTACTTAGGAGGCACTTCTATTTTAATTGTTGTTGTTGTAGCGATGGATACGGTAACACAAGTTCAGACAAGACTAATGAGCTCACAATATGAATCGTTAATTAAAAAGACAAAGTTTGGTAAATAAGAAGTAACTATAATGAATGTCATTATATTTGGACCTCCTGGAGCTGGCAAGGGTACTCAATCTGAATATATTATAAAAAATTTTGACTTATTTAAACTATCAACAGGTGATCTTTTAAGAGATGAAATAAAAAAAAAATCTCTTTTAGGCGTTAAAATAACTTCAATAGTTAACTCTGGTTCTCTTGTTTCAGACGATATTATAAATACTTTAATTGAAAAAATTGTCTCGAATAATGATTATAAAAATCAAATTATTTTTGACGGATACCCTCGTAATATATCTCAAGCAAAAAACTTAAATATACTTCTTCATAAGTATGATCAAAAAGTTGATCTTGTTATAAGATTAAAAGTTTCACTAGATGTAATAAAAAAAAGAATAACAGGTAGGATTGTTTGTTCTAAATGCGGTAATATATATAACGAGTTTTTTAAGCCTCCAGAAGTTGACACAACATGTTGTCAAAGTGAGTTTTTAAAAAAAAGAGACGACGATAATCTTGAAGTAGCTATAAAGAGATTTGAAACTTATGAGAAATCTACAGAACCAGTTTTAGATTTTTACAATAAAATGAATATAGTAAAACACATAAATGGTGAGGCCAATATTGACGTTATTTACAACGAAATCAGTAGTTTTTTAAACGTTATAGAGGGTTGACTTTGTACAATAACGCCATATAAGTACCTTTTTAAAACTTATACCCAATAAACTATGGCCCGAATAGCCGGAATTAACATTCCTCCGAATAAAATTATAAGCATAGCCTTGACCTACATACATGGAATTGGACTGCATTCATCTAAACAAATTTGTGACAAACTTAGTATTCCTGAAGATATAAGGGTAAACAATTTAACTGAAGATCAGGTTCTTAAAATAACAGAATATATAAATACAAATCATAAGGTTGAAGGAGACCTAAGAAGAGAAATTTCTTTAAATATTAAAAGATTAGTAGACTTAGTTACTTACAGAGGTACACGTCATAAAAAAAAATTACCCGTTAGAGGACAACGAACACACAGTAATGCCAGAACAAGAAAAGGAAAAGCAGTGGCAATTGCTGGTAAAAAACTTACACCATTGAAGAAATAACTTTTTATGAATAAAAAAATTGAAGAAAAAAAAATAATTAAATCTAATAAAGATGAAGTAGAAAAAGTAGAAAAAATTTCTACAAAAGTTACTGCAAAAAAATCTGCAAAAGTATCTACTTTTAAAAAAAAGAAAAAAGTTAAAAGAAATATTACTTCTGGTGTAGCTTATGTGTACTCAACTTTTAATAATACAATTATTTCTATTGCAGATGAGAGTGGAAATGTAATTGCTTGGTCTTCTGCTGGTGCAAAAGGGTTTAAAGGATCTAGAAAATCAACACCTTATGCTGCGCAAGTAGCTGCTGATGATGCTGGTGGAAAAGCTTACGAACAAGGTTTGAGAACTTTATCAGTAGAAGTAAAAGGTCCAGGATCAGGAAGAGAAACGGCTTTAAGAGCATTTCAATCAAAAGGTTTTAAGATTACATCAATTAAAGACACAACACCTATGCCCCATAATGGCACAAGGCCACCAAAAAGAAGGAGAGTATAATGCAAACAGCAAGTAATATTATTGACAAAAATTGGAAAGCGTTAATAAAACCAAATAAATTAGAAATAACAAGTAACGACGATAAATCCACGGCAAGCGTTATAGTAGAACCGTTAGAAAAAGGTTTTGGTCAAACTCTAGGAAATGCTTTAAGAAGAATATTGCTTTCTTCCATACAGGGAGCTGCAGTAACTGCTGTTCAAATAGATGGTGTTCTCCATGAATTTTCTTCAATTAAAGGCGTTAGAGAAGATGTAACAGACATAGTTTTAAACGTAAAAAATTTGGCTATTAAATCTTCTGTAAATGCACCAAAAAAAATAATATTAGACGTAAAAGGACCCAAAGAAGTAAAAGCTAAAGATATAGTGCTACCCTCTGAAATAGAAATCTTAAACCCAGAACAAGTTATCTGTAACCTAGATGAAAAAACAAATTTTCACATGGAATTAATAGTTAATACTGGAAAAGGGTACGTACCTTCTACAAAAAACAAAAGCGAAGATAGTCCGTTAGGATTAATAGCTGTTGATTCGTTATATAGTCCAGTAAAAAAAGTTTCATATACAGTGGAAAATACAAGAGCAGGAAGCGCACTTGATTACGATAAATTGGCAATGACTATTGAAACAAATGGAACAGTAAATGCCGAAGATGCTATTGCATATGCAGCAAGAATTTTCCAAGATCAACTTTCTATGTTTGTTAATTTTGAAGATCCTAAGGAAGTTGTAAAAGAAATTAAATCTACTGAACCAGAATTCAATAAAAATCTGCTTAAAAGAGTTGAAGAACTTGAACTTTCAGTTAGGTCAATGAATTGTTTAAAAAATGATAATATTATTTATATTGGTGACTTAGTTCAAAAAACAGAGCCAGAAATGTTAAGAACACCAAATTTTGGAAGAAAATCCCTTAATGAGATCAAAGAAGTGCTGAGCACTATGTCTTTGTACTTGGGCATGGAAATACCAAACTGGCCACCAGATAATATAGCTGAAATGTCAAAAAAATTAGAAGAAAATAACTATTAAACAATGAGACACGGTTTAGGACATAGAAAATTAAATAGAACTGCAGAGCATAGAAAAGCTTTATTTCAAAATATGCTTAATTCTTTAATTAAATATGAGCAAATAACAACAACGCTTCCTAAAGCTAAAGAGCTAAAACCTCTTATTGATAAAGTTATCACCATAGGGAAAAAAAATAATTTAAGTAATAAAAAAAGATTATTTTCAAAACTACAAGACAAGAGTTCAGTTATAAAAGTTTTTGACGTATTGTCAGCAAGATATGTAAAAAGACAAGGTGGTTATTCTAGGGTTCTTAAAGCTGGATTTAGATACGGAGATGATGCTCCGCTAGCTATAATAGAGTTGGTAGATAGAAATATAGAGGCTAAAAAAGTAGACAAACCAAAAAAAATTATAAATAAAGAAAAAGAAGCTGCACCTGTTGTAGCAACTAAATAACTTCTTTAGTATAATTTTCCTATGATCAAAAAGTTTGAGGTAGAGAAAGATTTTCATAATACGCGTTTTGATCGTTGGTTTAAAAATAAGGTATTAGATATTCCACAAGGCTTGATAGAAAAAATCATAAGAAAAAATCAAGCTAAAGTTAATGGAAAAAAAACTAAAAGTTCTTACCGTGTTCAAGAAAATGATATAATTGAAATTTTCAACATTGAGAAAGTTAAAAAAACTGAAAAAAATTTAATTACACAATATATTCCATCTAACACAGAGAGAGATAAATATGATGATTTCATTATCGAAAATAATGAAAATTTCGTCGTTATAAACAAACCAGCAGGTATAGCAGTTCAATCAGGTACTAAATCTTTTAAAAATATTGTAGACACTTTAAGAGAAACAAAATATTTTGAAAATACTAAGCCCTTCATAGTGCATAGGTTAGACAAGGAAACTTCAGGCATTTTAATAGTTGCAAAAACAAGAGAATATGCTCAACTATTTACGTCCTTATTTCGTATAAGAAAAATTCATAAAACATATTTAGCCGTAGTATATGGTGAGGTTTCCAAAGAATTAAAAATTTTAGAAGATGATTTAATTTTGTATGAGAAGGAAAGAAAAATTGTTCAAAAAGCCACCTCATTCATTAAAATACTAAAAGGAAGTTCAGAATATTCTTTGTTAGAGCTAAGACCTATCACTGGAAGAAAGCACCAGCTTAGAAAACAACTATATAATATAGGAAATTCAATAATTGGTGACGACAAATACTACGTTAAAAGAGGCAAAGATTTTATAAAAAGTAAGAATTTAATGTTACACGCTTATGAAATTAAATTTATGATTAACAATGTAAAGTATAATTTTAGAGCAGATTTTAATAATGAGTTTAAAGATTTTATTAATAAAAAAGATTTAAATATTTTTTAGATTTTTTAAAAATATTTCCCTTAATTTACTTTCAACATTTAAAATTTTAATTTTACTTTCTATTTTTACTGAAGTTATCTTTCTATTATTTAATCCACACGGTATTATTTTTTTATAATATTTTAGGTCATTAGTTATGTTGATGGAGAAGCCGTGGTACGCAATCCAATTGCTGACACGAACACCTATCGCAGCAATCTTTTTATCCATAACCCATATACCTGTATTTTTTTTATCTGCGTGACTTTTAATTTTGTATAATTTTAAGAATTCTATGATACTAAATTCAATATGCTTTATTAAATTCTTAATATCTTTTTTTCTTTTATTTAAATTTAAGACAAAATAAACTATTTTTTGTCCTGGGTTATGCAGTGTTATTTTTCCACCTCGATTTGTTTTAATTATTTTAATTTTTTTGTCTAAAATTTCGTTTTCTTTAGATCTTATTCCACCTGTGAATGTTAAAGGATGTTCAAGTATCCAAATCAACTCTTCACTTTTTAAACTTTTGACTGATTCAACGCGTTTTTTAAGAATTGAAAAAGCTATTTTATAAGGTACCAGTTTTTTACTTATTTTTACCTGTAGAGTCATTTTAGTTTGAATTTTACCACCAGATAAACTAATAGTCTCACAAATAATGTAATAGGAATTTTTATGAGTTTAATAAAGTCTATAGGTAATAAAAAAGTTAACTTAGACTTTAATAAGAATTTTATTACAATTTTTAGCGATAAAATAAACATTGGCGATCTTCAGTTTATTAATCAAACGTTAAAAGACCTACATCCTTCAGATGTTGCAAATTTAATAGAAAATTTGTCCTTTGAAACACGGGTAAAACTAATAGAGATCGAATCTTTTAATGTGGCACCGGAAATTTTCATTGAATTGAATGAATCTATACAAAGTGAGGTTTTGCATTTACTTTCTTTAGATTCTATCTCAAATATTATTAAAAGATTGGAGTCAGACGATGCAGTTTCGATTTTAGAAAATTTAGAATTAGAAAAAAAGAATTTAATTTTAGATAAACTTCCTCCTAAAGATAGATTTCTTTTAGAGGAGGGTCTTAGTTATCCAGAAGATTCAGCAGCTAGAATTATGCAACGAGAATTTACAGCTATTCCAAGTGACTGGACAGTAGGTCAAACTATTGACTACTTAAGAGAAAGCAAAGATTTGCCACAAGAATTTTTAGAGATATTTATAGTTGACAATGAATTTAAACCAATTGGTATTGTTCCTTCTTCGAGAGTCCTTAGAACTGCAAGAGAGTCAAAAATGAATTTAATTATGAGAGAAATGCCTGTTCTCATTTCAGTAAATATGGACAAGGAAGAGGTGGGTCAAGCATTTGAAAATTATAATTTAGTATCAGCAGGCGTTGTTAATAAAAATAATAAATTGGTCGGCATGATTACAGCAGATGATATTGTGACTGTAGTACAAGAAGAAGCCGAAGAAGATGCGTTGAGACTTGCAGGTGTAGGTAATGAAGAGATCACTGATAGTGTTTTCGTTAAGACTAAAAGAAGATTTAATTGGTTGCTAGTTAATTTAGCAACTGCTTTACTCGCATCTTGGGTTATAAGTATTTTTGGTGCAGAAATTGAAAAAGTAGTTGCTTTAGCCTTTCTAATGCCGATTGTTGCATCTATGGGAGGTAATGCAGGCATGCAAACTCTTGCTGTTACCATCAGAGCTATTGCTACGAAAGAATTGTCTAGTAGCAATATAAATAAAATTGTAACTAAAGAGTTCTTTATAGGTGTATTAAATGGAATTATTTTTGCAGTTATCACTGGCGCAGTAGTGCAACTCTGGTTTAAACAAATTGATCTTTCAATTATTATAGCTGCATCAATGGTTTTAAATATGATTGTTGCAGGTTTGTTTGGAATATTAATACCTGTAACTTTAAAAAAAATGAATATAGATCCTGCTTTAGCATCTAGCGTCTTTGTTACAACAGTAACTGATGTAATTGGTTTCTTATCTTTCTTGGGTATTGGATCTCTAGTTTTCCTATAGATTGTCAATTAATCTTATCTTACCAAGATGATAAGCAATAAAAATTTTACAATTTTTGTTAATTTTACTGACTGATTTAAGTGTTTTTATATTTATATACTCCAAATAGTCTACTTTTTTTACACCTAGTAACATAATTTCATTTATAATTTTTAATTGTTTTTTTTTTAAATTAATAGAATCGGTTTTTTTTTTTAAACTTTTTAAATATTTATAAACTTTTCCTGCGATCCCAACTTGATTTTTTTTCAACTTCTCGTTTCTTGAAGAAATGGCAGCTCCATTCTTCTCTCTTATCGTTGGACAAACAGTAATTCTTGTCTGTATTTTGTGTTTTTTAACATGAAGTCTAATAAGAGTTAATTGTTGAAAATCTTTTGAACCTAAAAAAATTAAACGAGGCTTAATTATTTCTATAAATCGATTAACAACGTTAAGCACGCCTTTAAAATGTCCTGGTCTAGATTTACCACAAAGTTTATTAGTAAATTTATCTAAATGTACAGAATATTTTGGACTAAATGAATAAATATCATCATAAGTTGGTAAATAAAGATATTTAATTTTAATCTTTTTAAGAATAGAAATATCTTTGTTTAAATTTCTTGGATATTTTTTAAAATCTGAATTTGAATTAAATTGTTTTGGGTTAACATATATTGAAACTAGAACATTTCGGGATTTTTTTTTAGCTTTTTCAATTAAACTTATATGACCTTTGTGAATTGACCCCATAGTAGGTACAAAAGCTATGTTTTGTATATTTGAAATTTCATTTACTAAACTTTTTTTATTTTTAAAAATTTTCATTTGTAATAATTATGATTTAAAAGTAAAAGAATTATATGTTAAAGCAAGCAATAATACCATTAGCTGGACTAGGTACAAGACTATTGCCACTTTCAAGTATTACTCCAAAAGAGCTATTACCAATAAATGGGAAATCTAATTTAGAGCACATTCTTGACGAATGTATTGACGCAGGCATAAAAAAATTTATTTTTATTATATCAAAAAAAAAAGAAAATATTAAAAAATATTTTTTTAATGATCAGTTTTATAAATCTATATTATCTAAAAAAAAAGATAAAAGAATAAATGATGCATATAAAAAATTAAAAAAATATCAAAAAATGATTAAATTTGTTTATCAAAATAAACCTAAGGGCACCGGTGATGCAATTTTAAAATGTAAAAAACATATTACAGAATCACATTTCTTAATGCTTTTCCCAGATGATCTGATCATAAAAAAAAACTGTTCTAAAGAAATGATTGCACTGTATAAAAAAACAAAAAGCTCAATTATTGCTACGAAAATTGTAAAAAAAGAAGATGTTATTAGATACGGTATACTTTCATTAAAAAATAGAAAAAAAAATTATTTTACTATTAAAGATGTTGTGGAAAAACCTAGCATGAAAAATACGCCATCAAATTATGCAATTATTGGAAGATATATTTTACCCAAAAAAATTATGTTTAAATTAAAAAATCTAAAACCTGGGCAGGGTGGGGAAATTCATATTACTGACGCTATAAAACAATTAATTAAAGATGGTGAAACGTTTCATGGAAATATATTCAAAGGTAAATATTTAGATTGCGGTACTTTAAATGGCTATATTAATTCGGGTATCCAAATCTCAAAGGAAAAAAATTAATGAAATTGTGTATGATTGGCACAGGATACGTAGGTCTTGTAAGTGGAACTTGTTTTGCTGACATAGGTCACACTGTCTACTGTGTAGACAAGAATGAAAATATAATTAAAGAATTAAATTTAGGTAAATCTACAATTTATGAGCCAGGTTTAAGTGAACTAATCAAAAAAAATCTTAGATCAAAAAGACTTTTTTTTACATCCAATGTTTCTGAAGCTGTTAACAAATCTGATATTATTTTTATATGTGTTGGTACTCCAAGTATAAAAAAATCATCTTTTGTTGATTTAACCTATGTATTTGAAGTAACAAAAGAAATATTAAAATTTTCAAAAAAAAAAAAGATTATTGTAACTAAATCAACTGTTCCGGTTGGTACAGGGGATCAAATTGAAAAAATTTTAAAAAATAAAAAAAAATTTACAGTTATTTCAAATCCTGAGTTTTTAAGAGAAGGTGAGGCTGTGAGAGATTTTAGATATCCTGATAGGATAGTTATTGGATCTAATAACAAAAGTTCATATAAAATAATGAAAAAATTATATTCACCTTTAATTAACAAAGGTGCAAAATATTTTACCACCAGTAGAAGAGGTTCTGAATTGATTAAATATGCATCTAACGCATTTCTTGCTACAAAAATTACTTTTATTAATGAAGTTGCCAATCTTTGTGAAAAAACTGGTATTAATATTGAAGACATTTCCCTAGGTATGGGTAGTGATGAGAGGATAGGAAGTCGTTTTTTAAGGGCAGGCCCAGCTTATGGTGGCTCATGTTTTCCTAAAGATACAAAAGGATTAGTTTCAATAGGAAACAAGGTAAAGGTAGATCTTTCTTTAGTGAGATCTGTAATAAAATCAAATGAAAAAAGAAAAAGATTATTACAAGATAGAATTCACAAAATTATTGGAAAAAATATTAAAAATAAAAAAATAGTTTTTCTTGGCGTGACATTTAAACCTAATACCGATGATATGAGAGATTCGGTTAGCCTTTCAATGCTTCCTTATTTGCAAAAAAAAGGTGCTAAGATAACTTATTATGAGCCTACAGGTGAAAAAAAGGCTTTTATTAAAATAAAAAATTGTAAATTTTCCAATCACATTTATTCCGCATGCATAGATGCAGATCTAATTATTCTACATACAGAATGGGATGAGTTTAAATCTCTTGATTTCAAGAAATTAGTTAAAAATAAAAAATTTAAGGTGTATGATTTAAGAAATCTTTATAGCTCCATTGAAATGAAGAAAAAAAAAATTAAATATTTTTCAATTGGAAGGCCAGACTCTTAATTAATTTCAAAAATTGCCTCAATTTCAACAGCTACGCCCATGGGTAGTGAGTTTACACTTACAGCTGCTCGAGCATGCTTACCTTTATCCCCAAAAACTTTAACTAATAACTCTGATGCAGGATTTATTACTTTTGGCTGATCTATAAATGTATCAATTGAATTAACAAAGCCAGTTATTTTAATACAATTTTTGACTGAGTCTAAGTTTTTATTACATGCTTCGTTTAGTTGCGCTAGTATATTTACACAACAGTAGTAAGCAGCTTCTTGAGATTTTTCTAAATTAATATCGAGGCCAACTTTGCCCTTAATAAGTGAACCATCTTTTTTAAACGGAAGTTGACCCGATATGTATATTAGTTTTCCTATTTTTTTATACGCCACATAAGATCCCACAACTTTAGGTGGATTAGATATATCTATGTCTAAAGAAACTAAATTATTATTAACTGACATTAAATGTAGAATTATTTTTTTTTGCTATATTTTCCAGTTCTGAACAATTTTGAGTCAGTGTTAACTTTGAAAAGTTTATTACCATCACCGTATTTACCAGTTTTTAGCAAAGTTGAGTCTGTATTACCCGTTCCTAAGATTTTTTTTGCAGCTTTTAAAGTTTTATTATCTGATAATTTCTCTCTCTCACTAGGTGTTGTTGTCATATTTTTCTTTGCTTCTGCAGCACAATAAGCTTTGTAAATTGCTTTTTGTATTGGTGAAAGTAAGTTACATTCAACTTTTTCAGCATAAGAAAAGTTCGAAAAAAGTATTGTTGCTGTTAATATTAAAATTATTTTTTTCATTTTTTTCCTTTTTTTACTTATTATTTTTTTTAGTTCTTTTATCATATACTTTTCTTTTTCCAATTAAAATTAATGCTTCTTTCATGGTTATCTCATTTAGATCTTTTCCCTCGGGTATTGTGGCATTTAGTGATTTGTACTTTATATAAGGACCAAATTGACCTTTTATAATTCTAACTGGTTTTTTATCCTTAGGGTGTTCCCCTAGTTCTTTTATTGTTAAGGCAGACATTTTTCCTGGTTTTGCATCAGCTATCAACGTAACTGCTCTATTTATTTCTATAGAAAATAGTTCTTCTATACTTTCAATTTTTGCAGTCTTATTTTCACATTTTAAATAAGGACCAAATCTACCTGAATTGAGAGTTATATCTTTTCCGGTTTCAGGATTTTGACCAAGGACTTTAGGCAATGAACATAAAAATTTTGCTTGAGTCAATTCAATGTTTTTTATATTTATGCCTTTCGGTATAGAGACATTTTTCACATTATTATCTAACTTTGTTTTTTTATTCTTCTTCTTCTTAGGAATATCTAACTCAGCTTCTAACTCTTTTTCATATTGTAAATAAGGGCCAAATCTTCCATTTTTTAAATATATATCTTTACCAAAATCATTTTGTCCGATTAATTTTGGATCTGTTGAATTAAACTGTACTGCAGCCTTTGCTTTTGACAAAGGTCTTGTAAATTTACACTCTGGATAGTTTGAGCACCCAATAAAGGCACCACCTTTAAAGCTAATTTTTAAACTTAATTTACCATTGTTACAAAGTTTACATTTTCGATCTATTGAATCTTGATCATTTTTATCAAAAATTAAATTTCCTAGGCTTTCATTTAATAGATCTAGAACCTCACGCGTTTTTTTCTCTTTAACTAAATTAACATTTATAAAAAAATCTTTCCAAAAATCTTCTAAAACCTTAACCCATTTAATTTTACTACTTGTAATTTCATCTAATTGATTTTCAAGTTCTGCAGTAAAATTATAATCTACATACTTAGTAAAAAGCTTCTCTAAGAATGCAGATATCAATTTACCTCTGTCTGTAGGTTGAAATCTTTTACTAACCATTTCTACATATCCTCTTATTGATAGTACTGAAATAATACTTGCGTAAGTTGACGGTCTTCCAATACCAAGTTCTTCCATTTTTTTTACCAAACTAGCTTCCGAGTATCTAGGCGCCGGTTCAGTATAATGCTGTTCATCAATCAGTTTCAATATTTTTACATCATCATCTAATGTGCATTCAGGTAAAATATTTTTTACATCTTCATCAGTTTCTTGAATTTTATAAACTTTTAAGAATCCATCAAATTTAACAACAGAGCCATTTGCTTTAAAATTTATATCTTTATCTTGAGATGAAATAAGAACGCTACTTCTATTGAATTCTGCTGGTCGCATTTGAGAAGATAGAGCTCTAGACCAGATTAACTCATAAAGTTTAAGTTGATCAGATTTAATATATTTTTTTACATCACTTGGTTTTCTTTTTATTTCTGTAGGTCTGATTGCTTCATGCGCTTCTTGGGCGTTTTTGGCTTTTCTACTCTCATATGTATTAGGTGTGTCTGGTAGATATTCACCTCCAAAATCTTGTGTGATTAAATTGCGAAATTCAGAAATTGCTTCTTTGGAAATTTGAGTTCCGTCAGTTCTCATATATGTGATCAAACCGGTTGTCTCTCCGTTTATTTCTATTCCCTGATAAAGTTTTTGTGCAATTTGCATAGTTCTAGAAGCACCAAACCCAAAATTACTTGAAGCAGTTTGCTGCAACGTAGAAGTAGTAAATGGTGCCAGAGGATTTCTTTTATACACCTTAGAATTTATATCTTTAATTTTGAACTTTGATTTAGTTATTTTGTTTACTGCTTCGTCTGCCTCAGTTTTATTTCTAAATGTAAATCTTTCAATTTTTTTTTTATTATAAAGAGTTAATTTCGAAAAAATATTTTTATTATTTTTATTTATAAAATTTGAATTTATTGTCCAATATTCTTCAGGTTTAAATAATTCAATTAGATGTTCTCTTTCGGTAATTAGTTTTAATGCTACAGACTGAACTCTTCCTGCAGACTTACATCCAGGAAGTTTAGTCCATAAAATTGGTGAAATATTAAAACCTACAAGATAATCTAAAGCTCTTCGCGCGAGATAAGCTTCAACTAAAGGAACTTCTATTTGTCTAGGATTAGCAATTCCTTTAAGAATTGCATTTTTAGTAATTTCCTTAAAAACAACACGTTCTAAAATTTTGTCTTTAAGTATTTTTTTTTCAACTAAATACTCTTTGATATGCCAAGCAATTGCTTCCCCTTCACGATCAGGGTCAGTTGCTAATATAATTTTTTCAGAATCTTTAGCTGCACTAGTAATTTCTTTTAAGTATTTTCTTGAAAAAGAGTCTGTTTCCCACGACATTTTGAATTTATTATTAGGATCAACAGAGCCATTTCTTGATGGCAAATCTCTTATGTGTCCATAACTTGCTAAAACTAAATAATCTTTTCCAAGATATTTATTTATTGTTTTTGCTTTAGCAGGACTTTCTACAATAACTAGATTCATCTAAACATTTATTCTCAAATCCTTATTTATTTGTCAGATACAACTAATCCTAATTAAAAAATCTTATTAAAAATTAGTTTATTTTCTGTTCTGCTCTTAATACGAGATATGTTTTCTCTGTGAGTATAAGTAACTATAATAAAAATTATAAAAAATAATAGACTCATATTAAAGTCATTTAAAGTAATTGAATATAGTAAAATTATAACCGATGATATTAGTGAAGATAAAGATGAGTATTTTGAAATGTATAAAATTATTACCCATGTTATTATAAAAATAAGCCCAAGATAGATTGAAAAGGCAAAAAGAACACCCAGGTAAACCGCAATTCCTTTTCCACCATTAAATTTTAACCAAATTGGAAAAATATGACCAAGAAAACACATAAGCGATGAAAGATAAATGTAATCTGGGTAAAAGTTTAATGTTATTAAAACAGAAGCATATGCTTTTAACCCATCTAAAATAAGTGTCGCAGTCCCTAAGAATTTTTTACCTGTTCTTAAAACATTGGTAGCTCCAATATTACCAGAGCCTATTTTTCTAATATCTTTTTTAAGAAAAATTTTTGTTAATATTAAGCCAAATGGTATTGAGCCTAATATATATGAATAGATTGATATGTATATTAATTCTGTAATCACTATGATTTAAAAGCCAATTCTCCATTTAAAAAAGTCATAAGAACTTTCCCTTGAACTTTCCTTTCTTCTACAGCAGTATTCTTAGACTTAGATTTAAGTAAGTCTGCTTTTATAATCCAGGGTACATCAAGATCAAAAATACACATATCTGCATCAGACCCTTTTTTTAATGTCCCTTTGTTAATTTTTAAAATTGTAGCTGGATTGATTGTTAATGTTTCTATTATCTTTTTTAATGGTAGTGATTCGTTGTGATGCATCTCAAGGGCAAGTGGTAGCAATGTTTCTATTCCAATAGCTCCAGTGGCCGCCTGTGCAAATGGAAGCCTTTTCCCTTCCTCATCTTCTGGTGTATGATCTGAAACTATAACATCAATTAATCCAGATTTTATTCCCTGGACTAGGGCTAGTCGGTCATCTTCAAGTCTTAAAGGGGGTGAAACTTTTAAAAAAGTTTTAAAATCCCCAATATCATTTTCGTTTAAAGAAAGATTATTTATAGAAACTCCAGCAGTAAAATTTAGTCCACCTTCTTTATTTCTTTTAATTACTTCTAAAGATTCTTTAGATGAGATTTGGTTTATGTGATACCTACACGGAAATTCGCTCAATAAAGAAAGATCTCTTTCGATAACTATTTTTTCAGCGATATAAGATATTCCTTGTAAACCAAGCCGTGTTGATACTTCCCCTTCATTTATACAGCCATTTTTTGACAGTTCATAATCCTCTGCATGCTGCATAATCAACACACCAATGTCTGAAGCATAGTCCATTATCTTGGCCATTGTTTCAGTACTTTGAACTGCTTTAATAACATCTGTAAATCCAACAATGCCTTTAGCAGAAAGTAGACCAAATTCCGTCATTTGTTTTCCTTGTATTTCTCTGGTTAGTGTCGCTGACGGAAACAAATTAACAGATGCTTTGTCTCTACCTCTTCTAATTATAAAGTCGACCATTGAAACATTATCAATTAGAGGCTTAGTGTTAGGCATTGTAACTATAGAAGTAACACCACCAGCTAAAGCTGCGTGACTTAGTGTTCTAAAATTTTCTTTATATTCATAGCCCGGCTCACCAACAAACGCTTTCATATCAACAATACCAGGTATTAATATATTATTTTTAAGATCAATTATTTCTGCAGAAGGCGAAGCATCAGTTTTTTTTACGTCTTTACCAATTGATTTAATTTTACCATTTTTGTCAACAACAACAGACCCTTTTTCATCCATTTCTTGAGATGGATCTATAATTCTTGCATTAATTAAAATTTTTTCAGTCATTTATTTTTTACAGTACATTTTCAAACAGGCCATTCTTATTGCAACACCCAATTCTACTTGTTCTTTTACAAGACTTACATTTATATCGTCTGCAAGTTTTGTGTCTATTTCAACACCTCTGTTCATAGGACCTGGGTGCATTATTAAAGCATCTTTATTTGCAAATTTTAATTTTTCAGGCGTAAGGCCATAAAATTCGTAATATTCTCGTTTTGAAGGAAGGAAAGATCCCTGCATTCGTTCATTCTGAAGTCTTAACATCATTACAATATCACATCCATCTAAGCCTTTTTTCATGTTAGTAAAACTTTTAACACCAAGTCTTTCAATTGATTTAGGCATTAATGTTTTTGGCGCAACTACATTTACTTCAGCTCCCAACATGTTCATTAAATAAATATTAGACCTTGCAACACGTGAGTGTAGGATATCGCCACAAATTGCAATTTTCAGACCTTCAATTTTATTTTTTCTGTTAATTATTGTAAGAGCATCCAATAATGCTTGAGTAGGGTGTTCTCTCCATCCATCACCAGCATTAATAACTGTACAATTAACTTTCTGAGAAAGTAGATTTGGTGCCCCAGAATCCTGATGTCGTATTACAATTATGTCAGGATGCATAGCGTTTAAAGTCATTGCTGTATCCATTAGGGTTTCACCCTTTTTAAGAGCCGAGTTTGCAACGTTCATAGTCATTACATCAGCTCCCAATCTTTTACCCGCTAAATCAAAAGAACTTTGTGTTCTTGTTGAGGGTTCGAAAAATAAATTAATTTGAGTTTTACCTCTAAGAATATCTGATTTTTTAGATGTACTTCTATTTAGTTTAATAAAGATTTTTGCTTCTTCAAGAATATCCTTTGCTTCTTGAACTGATAAACTTTGAATACCTAAAAGATGTTTGGGCTGGTCTTTAATAGCTAACGTATTTTTTTTAACTGCCATTAAAATCAACTCTATAGGCCTTTTGTATTATGATATCAAGTAATTTCTCTATTTAAAAAGTCCAATGCACCTTGAAGAATAAAGGCTGCTGAATTTTCATCAAGTTTACTTATTTTTTTGCTCGTATTAACGTCTAAATCATTAGATAAATTAAAAGCACCTCGGCTAGAAAGCCTTTCATCCCACATAGTGATAGGTATGGAAATATTTTTTGATAAATTTATAGCTAGATCCTTAGCTGATTGAGAGGATTGACTTGGTGATCCATCCATATTTATTGGATTGCCGATGATAATGCCTCTTATATCGTTATCAGAAATGATTTTATTCATTTGAGTCAAGAGGTCTAAAAAGTTATTTTTGATTATCGTTGTGTAAGGTGTTGCTATAATTTTATTTTCATCGCATATAGCTACACCAACTCGTTTCTTACCAGGGTCAACTCCCAATAATCTTGATTTTTTATCAATTTTTTTTTCAAATTCTTCAATATCCAGCATGATTATGTTATAATTTCCGATATAAGTTTCCTAAATTAACATAGATTACAAATGTTCATAGATAAAGATAAAATTAAACACACAGCTAAACTCGCTAGAATATCTTTAGATGAAAATAAAATAGAGAGTTTATCTAAAGATTTGTCCGATATATTTAATTTTATTGAAAAATTGAGCAAAATTAATACTGACAAAGTTAGCCCCTTAACATCAATTCTAGACCACAGCTTAAGAACTAGAGAGGACAAAGTTACAGATGGTGGCATTAGAGAAAAAATTTTAGAAAACTCACCAAGTAAAAATGAAGAATTTTTTATTGTCCCCAAAGTAATAGAATAAATGTCCGATATAACCAACAAAAGTTTGACTGAAATAATTGATTTAATTAAAAAAAAAGAAATTAAATCTGAAGAGGTAACTAATGATTATATTAACAATATAAAAAAAGGAAAAAAACTAAACTCATTCATTACAGAATCTTTTGATAACGCTCTCACTAAATCAAAAAAATTTGATACAAAGCCAAATTATGAATCAATATTACCCGGCGTACCTTTAGCTGTAAAAGATTTATTTTGCACAAATGGAGTTAGAACTACAGCAGGAAGTAAAATGCTTGAAAACTTTGTTCCTAACTATGAATCAACAATAACAGCTAACTTGTGGTCAGAAGGAGCTTTTCTTTTAGGCAAATTGAATTGTGATGAATACGCAATGGGCTCTTCTAATGAAACAAGTTTTTTTGGTAACGTTATAAACCCTGTTGAAGAGAACACTGTTCCTGGCGGGTCTTCTGGTGGTTCTGCAAGTGCGTTAGCAGCTGATCTTACGCCAGCTACTATTGGAACTGATACTGGTGGTTCTATTCGACAGCCAGCTTCATTTACGGGTACTGTTGGTTTAAAACCAACTTATGGTTTATGTTCAAGATGGGGCATTGTTGCCTTTGCTTCTTCTTTAGATCAAGCGGGCCCAATGACAAAAACTGTTTCAGATTGTGCCTTGATGCTTGAGGCAATGTCTGGATTTGATCCAAAAGATTCAACTTCAATAAACAGAAAAAAAGAAAATTATTCAAAAAAATTAACTCAAAATATTAAAGGTTTAAAAATTGGCATACCAAAAGAATACAGAGTTGATGGAATGCCTAATGAAATTGAAGAACTTTGGGAAAGAGGTAAAAAAATACTTAAAGAAGAAGGGGCAGATATAATTGATATTTCGTTACCACATACTGAATACGCACTACCAACTTACTATATAGTTGCCCCCGCAGAAGCTTCCTCAAATTTAGCTCGATATGATGGAGTTAAATATGGTTTTAGATCATCTAAAGGTTCTAATCTTATAGATATGTATGAAAATACTAGATCTGAGGGCTTTGGAGATGAAGTTAAAAGAAGAATTTTAATTGGAACTTATGTTTTGTCTTCTGGCTATTACGATGCTTATTATATTAAAGCACAAAAAGTAAGACGGTTAATAAAAAGTGATTTTGACAATGCTTTTACTAAAGTTGACGCTATATTAACTCCATCTACTCCAAGTGCTGCTTTTAAAATAGGAGAAAAAAAAGATGACCCTATATCCATGTATTTAAATGATATTTTTACAGTTCCTGCTAATCTAGCTGGAATACCTGCGATGTCTGTTCCGGTGGGTCATGATAAAAACAACTTACCACTGGGTTTACAGTTGATTGGTAAACCCCTTGGTGAACAAACTTTATTAAATTTAGCTCTTTCCATGGAAAATAAAAGTAATTTTAAAAAAAATATCGCTAAATGGTGGGAAAAATAATTAATGAGTGAAGATAAGTCGAAATATTTAATTAACGGTACGCAAAGCAAATGGGAAGTAGTAATTGGTTTGGAAGTTCACGCTCAAGTGTCTTCTGAATCAAAGTTATTTTCAGGCTCGTCAACTACCTTTGGAGCTGATCCTAACACCCAAGTAAGTTTAGTCGATTCTGCATTTCCTGGAATGTTACCTGTAATCAATAAATACTGCGTTGAACAAGCAGTTAAAACTGGTCTTGGAATAAATGCAAAAATTAATTCTTATTCTGTTTTTGATCGAAAAAATTATTTTTACGCTGATTTACCTCAAGGATATCAAATATCTCAATTTAAAAATCCAATTGTTGGAGAAGGAGAAATAACGTTAGATTTAAAGACTGGTACAAAAAAAATTGGAATCGAAAGATTACACCTAGAACAAGATGCAGGAAAAAGCATTCACGATCTTGATCCAACTAATACTTTTGTAGATCTCAATAGATCAGGTATAGCATTAATGGAAATTGTTAGTAAGCCAGATTTAAGATCACCAGAAGAAGTAAATGCTTATGTAAAAAAACTAAGATCAATTATGAGATATCTAGGAACATGTGACGGTAACATGCAAGAAGGATCATTAAGAGCCGATGTAAATGTTTCTGTAAGAAAAGAAGGTGATGAAAAACTAGGAACTAGATGTGAAATAAAAAATGTCAATTCTATTAAGTTTATGCAGATGGCTATTGAACATGAGGCAAGAAGACAAGTACAACTACTAGAATCAGGTGAGTCTATTGTCCAAGAAACAAGATTATTCGATACTAAAAAAAATGAAACTAGGTCTATGAGATCTAAGGAAGATGCACATGATTATAGATATTTTCCCGATCCAGACTTGCTACCTTTAAACCTAGATAAAAGTTTAATTGAAAAAATTAAAAAAGATTTACCAGAACTTCCTGATCAAAAAAAAGAACGTTTTATAAAAGATTATTCTCTAAGCCCTTATGAAGCTAACGTTTTAGTTTCAGAAAAAGAAGTTGCAGTTTTTTTTGAAGAAGTAATTAAAACTGCTGACAAAAAACTTGCTACTAACTGGATAATTGGGGATGTATTTGCGTCACTAAATGAAAAAAATATTTCTATATCGGAATCGTTAATTAAACCTAAAGAAATGGCTAGCCTTATAAACTCTATTTCCTCAGGATTAATTTCTGGAAGAGCAGCAAAAGAAGTATTTGAAGTTATGAAGAATACTGGTGCCGATCCCGTAAAAATAATTGAAGAAAAAAGTTTAAAACAAAAAAGTGATCCTAAAGAATTGGAAGCTTTAATTGATAAAATTTTAGAAGAAAATACAGATAAAGTATCTCAATATAAATCAGGTAAAGATAAGTTGTTTGGTTTTTTTGTTGGCCAAACAATGAAAGCTTCAGGTGGAACTGCAAACCCACAGTTAGTCAACGATATACTTAAGAAGAAACTTAAGTAACCTAAACAATACATATATTGTTGTCTTATTCGCACGTAACAAACTATCTTTAATTTAGTTATAATTAACCATGTCTGACAAAAAATACCTTAAAACTTTTAAATTGTTACTTCCTTATCTGTGGCCTAAAAAACGTAAGGACTTAAAGACTAGAGTTGTCTTTGCTATTATAGCCTTAGTTTTTGCTAAAATAGCTAGTGTAGGAACTCCTTTAGTATTAGGAAAAGCAGTAAATTCCTTATCAGAATTAAGTTCTGGTATTAATTTATTTATGTTGGCTCCTGTGGCATTGATTGTTGCGTATGGATCAGCACGAATAATTTCTTTTACTTTTGTTGCCATTAGAGACGCTTTGTTTTCAAAAGTTTCTCAACATTCAATTAGACAGATATCTTTGAGCATGTTTGAACATTTACACAATCTTTCTTTGCAGTTTCATTTAAACAGACAAACTGGAGCACTGGCAAAATACATAGACAGAGGAACAAAGGGAATAGATTTTCTTTTAAGATATGTTTTATTCAATGTTGTTCCTACTTTTTTTGAGATTTTTTTAGTAGCAGGTATTTTATTTTATTTGTACGGTCCTTGGTATGCTGTTGTTACGTTGATTACTATTGGTCTTTATTCTTATTTAACTTTTCAAATAACAGAGTGGAGAAATGAATTTAGAAAAAGAATGAATAAATCTGACAACGAGGTGAGCACTAAAATGATTGATAGTTTATTAAATTTTGAAACTGTTAAGTATTTTAACAATGAAGTTTTTGAATCTAAAAGACTTGATAAATCTTTAAAAGATTATGAATTAGCAGCTAATCAAAGCAGGCACTCATTATCATTATTAAATATAGCTCAAACTTTTATTATAATGTTAGGTATTACCATTATGCTAGTAATGTCTGCATTTGGTATTAAAAATGGAGATATTAATATAGGTGGATTTGTTATCATAAACGCTTATATGCTTCAATTGTATCAGCCATTGAATTTTTTAGGTTCGGTATATAGAGAGATAAGACAAGCACTGACTGACATGGAAAATATGTTTAGTTTATTAGAGGTGTCTCCAGTATCAAAAAATAATTTAGAAAACATGCCCCAAAGTAATTTAGTAGAAATTAGATTTGAAAACGTTAGTTTTGATTATGATATAAGAAGAACTATTATAAACAATATTTCGTTTAAAGTTCCTAATGGAAAAAAAGTTGCTATCGTTGGTCCTACAGGTGCAGGCAAATCAACAATAAGTAGATTATTGTTTAAGTTTTACAATCCAAAAAAAGGAAATATTTATATTAATGAAACAAATATAAACAAAATATCACAAGAATCTTTAAGAAAAATAATTGGGGTGGTGCCTCAGGATACAGTTTTGTTTAATGACACAATCTATTACAATATTGCATATGGTAATACCAACTCTACAAAAGAAGAAGTTGTTAATGCCGCAAAGAATGCCGATATTCATAATTTTATTTCAACACTTCCCGATGGATATGAAACTTTAGTTGGTGAAAGAGGGTTGAAATTATCTGGAGGAGAAAAACAAAGAGTAGCTATAGCAAGAACAATATTAAAAAATCCCAAGATATTTTTTTTTGATGAGGCAACCTCTGCACTTGACACAAGTACAGAAAAAGAAATTCAAAAAAATTTAGAAAATATATCTAAAAATAAAACAACACTAGTGATTGCACATCGTCTATCTACAGCTGCAAATGCAGATAATATTATAGTTATTGATAAAGGTGTTATTATTGAAGAAGGTAACCATGATACTTTAATAAAAAAAAAAGGTAAATACTTTGAGATGTGGGAAAAACAAAAACCTATTTAGATATTTATGGGAAAAAATTTAGAAATAACTCCTTTACTAGAGAAGTATATAGAAAATTTTAGTCTATCATTACACCCAATTCAAAAAGAAATAATTTCTTACAATGAAACTTTAGGAGACGTTAAAAGAATGCAGATAGCAATATCTCAGTGTCATTTCTTAGAATTAATAATCAAAATTTCAAATTCAAAAAAAATACTTGAAGTAGGAACTTTTACAGGTTTAAGTACTTTATCAATGTCATTAGCTTTACCAAGCGACGGTAGTATTATTGCATTAGATAAAAATACTGAAACTAATAAAATAGCTACAGATTATTTTAAGAAAGCGAATCAAGAAAAAAAAATTAAAACTATAGTAAAACCAGCTCTAGAAAGTATCTCAGAACTCAAAAAAGAAAATAATATTTTTGACATTGTTTTTATTGATGCTGACAAAGGTAATTATAAAAAATACTATGACAACACGCTTGAATTAACTAAAAAATATGGACTAATTATTATTGATAATGTTTTATGGCACGGAGAAGTAGCTGATAAAAATAACAATGAAAAATATACAAATATAATTCGAGATTTTAATGAGTATGTTAAAAACGATAAAAAAACAGAACAAGTTATAATTCCACTTGGCGATGGCCTCACTGTCTGTAGAAAGTTGTAATGTTTAATATATTTGGTTTTTATAAATTTACAAATATTACAAAGTTAAAAAAACACAAACAAGACCTCCAGTTATTTATGGTTAAAAATGAGGTTAGAGGTTTCTTGATACTTGCCAAAGAAGGAATTAATGGAACTATATCAGGAAAAAAAAGTGCCATCATTCTTGTTAAAAAAAAAATTTTAAAACAATTTAATTTCCAAGACTTTGATAGTAAAAACAACTCATCAAGTAAGTTTCAACCTTTCCACAAAGCTAAGGTTAAAATTAAAAAAGAAGTTATTCCATTTGGATTAAATTTAAATAAAAAAAATAAGAAAAAAAATATTTATATAGAACCAGGTAAGTGGAATGAATTAATTAAAAAAAAAAATACTCTACTAATTGATGCCAGAAAACCGTTTGAGTATAAAGTTGGTACCTTTAAAGGAGCTTTTAACCCCAACGTCAAAAATTTTAGAGATTTTCCAAAATATTTAAATAAAGTAAAAAAAAGCCAACCAGTAGCTATGTTTTGTACTGGAGGTATCCGTTGTGAGAAAGCTTCCTCCTATTTAAAAAATAGTGGTTTTAAAAATGTTTTTCAACTGAAAGGTGGAATACTTGGTTATTTAGAAAAAATAAAAAAAGAAAAAAGCTTATGGAAAGGTGAGTGCTACGTTTTTGATAACAGAATCTCTTTAAAACATGAATTAAAACAAGGGACGCACTCAATGTGTGGCGGTTGCAGGACTCCAGTATCAGTAGTAGATAAAAAATCTAAAATGTATGAAGTAGGTGTGTCTTGCCTAAATTGTTATCATGAACTTAGTAGAGATCAAAAAGAAAGATTCAGAATGAGACAGAAACAAATAACTCTTGCTAAACAACAAGGAAAATCGCATATATTCAAAAAAGAGTTCAGCTAACTTTAAAATTCCAACCTATGAATTTAACAAAAGACTCAATTTGGTCGTTACTTAGAAAAGTTACTATACCTGCTAGTGTAGGGTCACTATTTCAAACTTTTTATAATTTGGTAGATACTTGGTTTGCTGGTAGAATTTCTGCAGAGGCCATAGGAGCGATTGCTAAATCATTTCCAATATATTTTGTAATAATAGCCGTTGGTGTTGGCATTGGTGCAGCTACAAATGCATCTATTGGTAATTTAATAGGTGAGAAAAAAATTAACAAAGCTTCAATGTTTGTCGCTCAATCTGTAATTTTTGCAGTTGTAATGTCCATTATTGTCACTCTCTTCGGATTAAATGCCTCTAATTTTCTTTTAGGTGTAATGGGTTCTGACGCAATAAGTATTGTCTTAACAAGAGAATATTTAGATATTATTTTTTACGGTACTTTTATTGTAATGATCCAAATTTCTTTAAATGGAGCTTTGAACGCACAGGGTGATACAAAAAGCTATAGAAACGTTTTAATTTTTAGTTTCTTTTTAAATATATTTTTAAACCCTTTATTTATTTGGGGATACGGTATTATCCCAGCTTTTGGAATTGGCGGTCTTGCTATAGCTACAGTAATTGCACAATTAATAGGAACACTTTATTTAATTTATAAAGTTAACGTATGTAAATTAAAAAAATACTTATATATAGAATGTTTTATTCCTAAGCCAGATATGCTGAGAGAATTATTCTCTCAAGCGCTACCTATAATGTTTAGTATGTTGTTTATAGGGGTTGGCATCTTTAATATTTTATATTTTATAGGTCAATTTGGTGATCTAGCAACCGCAGGCTACGGCGCTGCATTAAGAGTTGAACAAGTTTTTTTGTTACCAGTCATTGGTTTAAATACCGCTGTCCTTTCAATTGGAGGGCAAAACTTTGGTGCAAAACAATTTCCCCGTATAAAAGAATTGTATTTTAAAGCTCTTTTATTTGGATCATCTTTTATGGTTGCAGCAGGTATAATATTATTTTTTGGTGCAGAATTCTTTGTATCTCAATTTACAAATAATTCTGAGGCTGTCATGAGTGGTGTCATTTATCTAAAAGTTGCAGCTTTAATAGGCCCGATATATCCTATTTTCTTTATCACTACCGCAGTATTTCAAGCACTTAAAAAACCAATTTATAGTCTTTATCTAAGTATTCTGAGATTAACAGCAATTCCATTTTTATCCTTATGGTACGTGATCAATATTAGAGAAGGTGAATATCAAGATATTTTTTATACTATAATGACAACAAATTGGCTTATGGGATTAGTTGTTTTAATTTATATGCCATTTTTTCTTAGAAAAAAATTAAGAATGAGCTTTAAAAAATTATTTGTATTTTAATCTATTTTCCAACTTTCTAACTAAATAAGAAACAATCAAAATCAACACAAGGTACTCAAGAATTAAAACGGTATATATTTCTAGTGGACGATAAGTAGTCACCACTAATTCATTTGCTTTTCTTGTAAGGTCCCCAATGCCAATAATAGAGACTAAAGAAGACATTTTAAGCACATAAACAAATTGATTTGCTAGTGCAGGTAATACAGTTTTAATTGCTTGTGGCATGATAACTAACCTCATTTTTTTCCAAAAGTTCATGCCAAGTGAAGCAGCAACTTCGTGTTGTCCTTTTGATATAGAATTAATTCCAGCTCTAAATATTTCTGCTTGAAAAGCACTCTCGCTTATTGTTAACGCTATTATACCAGAAACAAATGGTGAAAAACTAATGTTCAGCATTATAGGTAAACCATAATAAATCCACAAAATTAAAACCAATAACGGAATAGCTCTTACTATCTCAACATAAAAAATATTAAAATAAGTTAAAAATTTACTTTTCGCTAATGATGGTAACGCAACTATTAAACCAAGTAACATCGATAGAATGATTGAAATAACAGATATATAAATAGTAATTGTAAATCCACTTATTAAAAATTTAAGATTGGTTAAACCGTCTATGTTGCTAGGACTTAAAGTGTTCCAACCCCAGTCATAGTCTGAACTGCACCCTTGGACAATTAAAAAAAGAACGAGATATTTTATAAACTTCACGGAGCAATTCTATTTGTTAATGGAAGTTATTTAAACTTAAATTATAAGCTTTTAAGATTGTATTTAGTTAGTAAAGTTTCAAAAAAACCTGAAGCCTTCTTCTCTTTAATCCATTTATTAACATAGTCATTCCAAACTTTATCTTTTTTACCAACCATCATAGCTAAGAAAGCTGGATTTCTTTCTCCGTCTGGAACTATTGCTAATTGAGGATAGGTAATAACTAATTTATTAGCCTCTGTTGAACTTGTTATGTTTCCATCTGCTCTTCCAGAAAGAACTTCTTGAAAATCTCTCGCAGGAGCTTCAACAGATTTTAATTTAGATTTAGGAAAAAATTCTTTAGCTTTCTCTTCTTGAGATGTTCCAAGAGTAGTAGCTATTGTAATATTTTTATTGTTTAAAGAATCCCACGTTGAATATTTTTTTAAATTTTTTTTAAGAACTAATGGAACTGTTCCATATTTGTAATATGTATCTGTAAAACCTGCTACTTTAGCTCTTTTAGGAGTTTTAGTTACACTTGTTGAAATGTCATATCTTTTAGCGGTAATACCTGAAACAATTGTTTTCCAATCAGTTGGGACATATTTAACCTTAACACCCATATCTTTTGCCAATTCATTCATTACATCAATATCAAATCCCTTATACTTGTTTGTAGCTGGATCTTTCATTGTCATTGGATCCCAATCTCCAGTGGTTCCAACGCGCAACTCTCCATTTTTTATAATTTCTTGTAATTTTGATTCAGCATTTGCTGATGCTGTTGTTAGAAAAAGAGTTAATGTTATTAATAATTTTTTCACTTATGTTAAATTACATTTTTCTTTTGAAATGTCACAAGCCATTTTGACCCATTCGATTATTAATTTGACTTTAGGTGTCCATAAGGGGTATAAAAGAACAAAACAGGAACATTATGAAACTAACAATACCATTTTACTTACACAAAGTTGGAGCGGGCTTTCCCTCTCCAGCAACAGATTATATTGAGGATGATTTAGACCTAAACACTCATTTAATAAATAATGCGCCTGCAACTTTCATAATAAGAGTGCAGGGTAAATCAATGAGAGATGTCGGAATCTATGACGGTGATTTGTTGATCGTAGACAAAAGCATTAATCCAAAAAGTTTTTCAACAGTAATAGCTAATGTAAACGAAGAGTTAGTTGTAAAAACATTTATTAACGAAAAAGAAGTCAGCTATCTTACTTCTGGCTCAAAAAGCACTATCGATAAAATTAATCTAGGTGAAAATCAAGAAGTTATAATTTGGGGAGTCGTAACTTATGTCATACACAAACTACAGTAAAAAAAAAAATATTGCATTAATAGACTGTAATTCTTTCTACGTCTCTTGTGAAAGATTATTTAATCCCAAGATAATAAACAAACCAGTTGTTGTACTTTCCAATAATGATGGATGTGTGATTTCAAGATCAGTAGAAGCAAAAAAAATTGGTATTAAGATGGGAGAACCTTATTTTAAAGTTAAAGATATTGTTAAAAAAAATGACATTCATATTTTTTCTTCAAACTATGCTTTATACGGAGATATTTCTAGAAGAGTTATGAAAGTAATAAAAGAATTTTCTGATAAGATGGAAATATATTCAATAGATGAAGCTTTCATAAGTTTAGCTTTTGTTGAAAATCAAAGACTTAACGAGTACGGAAAAGAAATAAGAGAAAGAATTTTAAAATGGACAGGCATACCAACTAGTATTGGAATAGCTAA
>Ga0307986_10000567_pt1 | contig 27321 bp, 33 predicted proteins | sample EllFjometageno82_FD_203170 | JGI IMG/M metagenome (GOLD analysis project Ga0307986, IMG submission 203170) | Marine microbial communities from Ellis Fjord, Antarctic Ocean - #82 | ecosystem: Environmental > Aquatic > Marine > Unclassified | place: Southern Ocean | collected 2014-10-09 | reverse complement strand
TAAAAAAGATTCTGGATGAAATTGAAAGCCATATATTTTTTCTTTATTATTTTCTATTGCCATTGCTACATTCGAAATAGCACACCTCATCGTAATTTCAAAATTTTTTGCAGCAAATGGTTCTTTTAATTTTAACGAATGATATCTTCCAACATTAAACTTACGATTTTTTTTAAATAATGAATTATTGCTGGTAACCTTTATTTGAGATTGATATCCGTGATATATTTTTTTCTGTTCAGCTATTTTTCCTTTTTCACAATACAAAATCTGCTGAAAACCAAGACATATGCCAATGATCTTCTTTTTTCCCTTATACTTTTTATAAATACTTGAGGTAATTGTGTAATTTTTTGGAGAGCCAGGACCAGGTGAAAAAACTATTACTGCAGCTTTAGTAAGTTTTTTTTGATCAATCTTATTAAAATTATCACACTCTACATCATCAAAATTTGAAAATTGATGAACCACATTGTGTGTAAATGAGTCATTATGATCAATTATATAAATCATTTGTAAAGATCCATTAAAGCTTTAGCCTTTATATAGTTTTCATTAAACTCATGTTTTGCATTACTATCAATAACAACACCGGATGCGACTGAGATTTCTGATTGGTTTTGATAATTCAAAATAGATCTAATGATTATATTAAATCTCATATCACCATTAAATTTTATAAAACCAAAACTCCCAGTATAAATATTTCGATTTTCTTTCTCTTGATTGTTAAGCAAATTAAGAGTGCTAATTTTAGGGCACCCTATTACAGATCCACCAGGCATCATTGCCTTTACGACATCTAATGAAGAAACTTTATCTTTTAATTTACCCCCTATTAAACTCACATAATGATAAAGGTCTTTATATTCTTCTACTTTTTTCTTTTTAAGAATTTTAACTGTTCCTGGTTTGCAAATTTTTGATAAATCACTTCTTTCCATGTCTACGATCATATTATGTTCTTTAGTTTCTTTTATATTTTTCTTAAAGAAGACTAGAGCTTTTTGCTTATTAAAGTTTTTAGATTTTTTTAATGTGCCCGCTATTGGCTTGGTGGTTATAAAATCACCTTTTTTTGCAATTAAATTCTCTGGTGAGCAGCTAATTATTGAATAATTTTTATCTTTAATCATAAATGCTTCTGGAGCCATATTACTTTTTACAAGTCTACAAAAAAAATCTAGAGCATCAATTTGAGAGTTATTTTTATATTTTGTGCAAATTTTTATTTGATAAGTTTCACCAGCTTTAATTTTTTTTTTAAATTTATTAAAAATTTTTTCATAAGATGCTTTGTTTAAATTAATATCAAAAACTTTATTAGATTTGATAAATTTTGATGGATTATAACTTAGTTTATTAGAAAATTTTATTTTAGTTTCAGGTTTGTAAAAAATACCCTTTGGAAATTTTAGACCCTTTTGTTTTTTTACTTTAATACCTATTAAATTGTTTAAAATTTCATAGCCAAAAAACCCAATAAATAAATCTGTTTCTTTCTTTTTAGATTTAAATTTAGTGCTCTGATTAATAAATTTTTCTATATTATCTTTTGTTAAAAAAATTTTTTTTGAGAAATCTGTATACAGATCAAATCCTTTATTTGACCTATAAATAATAAAAGGTTTTTTTGAGTTATTTAAATCTTTTAGATAATTTTTCTTAATCAATTTACTATTCTGTTTTTAATCTTAAAACTGCTTGTTCTTTAATTGGTAAATGTATTATTGCTGCAAAAACAGATAATGCAATTGCTAAATACCAAGCATAATCATAAGAACCATATACATCATGAAACAAGCCTCCTAAAAATGCACCAAAAAATGAGCCAACCTGGTGACTTAAAAAAACTATTCCATACAATACTCCTAAATATTTTGTTCCAAAAATGTGGGCAACTATGCCGCTTGTTGCTGGCACCGTTGACAACCATAAAAAACCAAAGCTTGCACCAAAGATAAATGCATTAATGTTACTTGCAGGTAAGAAGATAAATAAGATTATTGAAACACCCCTTAATCCATAAATAGAACTTAAAATAATTTTTTTACTAATTTTTGTAGAAAGATATCCACTTAATAGAGAACCAAATATATTAAATAATCCAATTAAGGATAAAATTGCAGCAGCTGTCCAACTTTCTAAGCCTCTATCAATTACATATTTTGGAACATGAGTTCCAACTAATGTTATGTGAAAACCACATACAAAAAAACCAGATGTAAGCAGTATGTAGCTTTTGTTTTTAAAAGCCTCTTTTAAAGCATCAAAGGTACTTTGATTGTTGGGTTTTTCAAGGGATTGAGCTAAAGAGGGAGATCTAACAAAAAAGGCCACTACAAGTCCTATAAATAGAAATATTGTAAACACAAATAACGTGTCCACCCATCCATTTTTAATTAACGAATAACTCGTATAAAGCGGAGAGATAAAATACCCTAAAGAGCCAACAGCAGTTACAATGCTCATGGCAATAGTTCTATTGGATAATGGAAAATGTTTTCCAACAATTGACATTGGAATACTGATTGCAGTTCCACCCAAACCTATTCCAACTAAAAGTCCTAAATCTATTTGAAAAAATAGTCCAGTATTTGGACCAGCATACAAAAAATAAATTCCTAAAATATAAAAAACAAAAGCTAAACAAATTGCTTTGTGTCCACCATATTTATCTGCAATTGCTCCAAATATAGGTCCTGTTAATCCCCACATCAACATTTGAATACCAATAGCTAAACCAGATTGGGTAATTGTAATATTTAGCTCCTCTTTAAAATCTATAAAAAATAGACCAAAGGTTTGCCTAACGCCAAGTGAGATTAAAACAACAATACAAGCTGCAATCAAAGTTATTAAGGCAGTTTTATTTTTTATAAATTTTTCAGATTTCATTTAATAAGCTTAAGGGATTTTTTCAAATCATCAATTAGATCATTTGGGTCCTCTAAACCAATGTGAAGTCTTACCAAGTGTTCATCTTTAGCTAACTTTAAATATTGTCTGTTACCTTGTTCTCTCTTATCTTGGTATAAAGCAAGACTTTCAAATCCTCCCCAACTGTAACCATAACCAAACAATTTTAACGAATTAACAAATTTAATTACTGAACTTTTATTTTTCGATTTAATCTTAAGACCCATTAATCCTGAAGCACCAGAATAATATTTTTTCCACATTCTAAAGTTAAGTGAATTTTTCTTATGAGGATATAAAAGTTTTATATTATTATATTTAGATAAAAAATTTGCTACTTCTTTTGAGCTCTTCTCATGTTTATCTAAACGAACATCAAGAGTTCTTAAGCCACGTGTAATTAAATAAGCATCATCAGGTCCTAGTCTTAGCCCAGTAATCTTATTTGCTTTATCAACTTTCTTAAAAACTTTTTTATTTACAGCTAAACTTCCTCCCATTACATCAGAGTGACCAGAATAATATTTGGTAGCTGAAACAATTGACATGTCAAAACCTAATGGAATAGGTTTTAAAAAATATGGTGTTCCCCAAGTATTATCTATAGCTGTTAAAATTTTATTTTTTTTTGCAATTGATACAATTTTACCTAGATCTTGAAAATCAAAAGAATTACTACCAGGATTTTCAACAAATATTAATTTTGTTTTTTTTGTTATATTTTTTTCTAAAGTTTTTAAATCATGGGGATTATAAAAAGTTGTTGTAATGTTAAATTCTTTTAAAAAGTCTTGTGTTAATAATCTTGTTGGTGAATATGTTGGATCAGCAACAATTATTTCATCACCAGGTCGAACAACACTAAAAACTGCTAAAAAAACGGAGCCAAATCCAGTTGGAGTTAGGAATACATGGTGGCACTCTTCCATTGTCTTTAATATTTGCGAAAGAATATGAGTGGTTGATGTACCTTGTCTTCCATAGTCAAAATGACCTCCTATGGGGTTCTTTTTGGCTTTATCCTGCATTTTCCTTATATCCTGCATAGATTTAAAAATTATTGTTGATGCTCTCACAACAGGAGGATTAACTGACTGATTATGGTAATCTTTTGCAGTATGTTTAAGAAAGGTTTTAAAAGATTTGACCATAAAAAATTTGATAAGTTAATCGGACAATGCTATATCCCTTCAAATACGTCAATAAAATTATAAATAGGATAATATGGGTTACCCAAAAAAGCACAGAGGACGAAGAAAACAGGGTTCTAAAAAAAGAAGAGCAAAGAGAAAAAATAAGAAAAAATAGTTTCTTTAAATGGATAAAATTAAGAAAGTTAAATCCATTAGTATTTGGATATTCCTTATTCCCTTTATAGCAATTAATAGTTGCCTAATACTGATTACTCAATTTCATCATCTATTTCCAAACCAAGAAGAGATTATTCATTGGACACTTCCGTATATAGATGGTGGTGCTTCAATAAGTAGAACAGCAAGACCATATCCAAGCTGGTTAATTTTTAAGCCAGCAATGTTTTTAACATCTTTTTTATTGATTAAATACTGGCTCTACAACAGAGATATAATTATTTATTTTAATCAAGATCATAAATATCTTAAAAAGATAATTTTTTTTGGTATTAGCTCAGCGATAGCATTAACTATACATTCAATATTCCTTGGTATTAAATTTGACAATGATTTATATAAATTATTTAGAAGAATTATAATGTTACTCTTTATAATCTTTGAAATTGCTGCACAAACCTACTTGGTTATAACGCTATATTCATTTAAAGATAAATTATTAAAATATATTAATATTAAAATTTTAAGGATAAAATTAATATTAGTTTCAATATTAGTTATTGGTGCAATAATTTGTGTGCCCATAATTAGTATGCCAGGTAATCAGTTTAAATTTTTAAAACATGCCCTAGAATGGGACTATTTCTTAGGTATTATAACTTTTTATATGTTGACATTTTTTATGTGGAAGAATAAAAAGGATCTATAAATGATAATAATTAACGTTAATAACTTACTAATCTAATTTTATGAAAAAAGTACTTATAATTTCGTTTAGTTTTATCATGTTTTTCAATACTAAAGCTTTTGCATATATTGATCCAGGAACTGGAAGCATCATCCTACAAGGAATAGTTGGAGCGATAGCAGCTGGTGCCTCTTATTGTACAATATACTGGCAAAAAATTAAAAAATTTTTTAATAAAAAAAAATAAAATTACATAATTTTAGATTTATTAGAAATAAAGTTAACTTCTCTTATAAAAATGATAAAAAAAGTTGTCGACTTAAAAAAAATAAATTTATTAATTTTTATTTCCTTTTTTCCTACTTTTATCTTAAGGTCAAATCTAAACATTAGTGAAATAATTTATACACTCTTTATTTTCATGGCTCCTGCTTTGTTGATAAATTATTTTCTTCTTGAAAAAAAAATAATAAACAATTTTTTTTTAAAAGTTTACCTTTCAACAATAATTGTTTTTGGGATAGATAATAATGTTGGCCTTTGGAATGGGATTATTCAGCCTATTAGATATTCATTAATTGATATATTTGGAGTTATATATATTCCTGCATTAATTTTAATGATTATTCTAATATTTTTTTTCACTTTCATTATTAAAAAAGCAGATAATAAATTTTATAATGTAATATTAGTTTTTGTAATTACACTTTTTATTTTTAATATTTTTGATCAAACTAAGTCATATAAAAAAATTCCTAACTTTGTAAATTCTAGCAATACAGACTATAAAAATGTAGAATTAGTGATAATTTTAGATGAAATGTCTGGTTTTAAAAGTTTTGAGAGTTTGACTGACGATGGTCTAGAGTTTAATAATTTAGCTAAAAAATTTTTTAAAAAACATAATTTTGAATTTTACAGTGATGCTAAATCTATAGCTGGAAATACTGTTACATCGGTATCTGCACTATTGAATCACACAACCTCTGATCAAACAAGATCTCAGGTTACCAGACCTTCACCGAATTATTTCATTGAGTATGAACTTACAAAAAGTTTATTTTTTGAAAAGTTTAATGATATTTCAATTTATCAGAGTATGCATTTTGACTATTGTAATTTTAAAAATATTTCTAAATGTGAGGGCTATAGTCCCTTTAATAAAAATAAATATTTACCTGGTTATAAGGATACTTTTTTTTCAAAAATAATATCTTTATGGAAAATAAATGGCTCTATATCCTCCACATTTATTTGGAGGTTATTTAGAGAATTAAGAATAGTAGATAGTAATTTAGAACCAGAGGGGCACAAAACATCCTTTCAACATTTATTTCAAAAGATTAAAAAAGATGTTGATTCAAAAAATTATGATCTTATTTTTGTTCATACTTTTGTTCCACACAAACCCTATGGATTTAATAAAAGCTGTGACTATGATGGGAGTCTATCAACGCTAAATAGATACAAGTCTACAAAAGATAGTGTTGAACAGCACAATTTGGAAAGAAAATGTGTTTTAATATTTCTGGATAAATTCTTAGAGGAATTAAAAATAAGCAATAATATTGATTCTATTAATTTAACAATCTTATCAGATCATGGAGCAAGAATTATTAAAGAGGACAACAGTTATTTTTCTACTATTTATGCTTATAGAAATAGTAGTACTAATTATAAAGAATTTAAAAAAGAAATCACAATTCAAAAAGTTTTTGCTAATCAATTTAAATAATTAGTCGACAATCCAACCTCCTCCTAAAACTTTTTCACCGTATTTATTTTTAGAATAAAATACACAAGCTTGACCTGGTGCAATTCCAAGCTCTTCTTCTAATAAATCAACATTTGCCGAAGTATTATTTATAACAATCTTAGCTTTAATTAACTTTCCAGTAGATCTTATTTTTACAAATAGTTCATTTTCAAAATCATTCTTGTCATTTGTTATAATATTTAAATCTTTTAAATTAATCCTAGTTTTAACTAAGTGCTCTTTAGTACCAACAATGATTTCGTTTTTATTTGCAACAATTTTTACTACGTATAAAGGATTGGTATCTGAAATTCCAATTCCTTTTCGTTGTCCAATAGTATAATTAATAATACCATTGTGAACTCCTATTACTTCACCTTCCATGTTTTTTATGTTTCCTTTACTAAAGGAGTTAGGTTTAAATTTTTCTATAACTGATGCATAATCACCATTTGGTACAAAACAAATATCCTGACTGTCTGGTTTATCAGCAACATTAAGATCGAGTTCTCTTGCAATATATCTAGTTTCATCTTTAAAAAGTCTTCCTAATGGAAATCTTAAAAAGTTTAGCTGTTCTTTTGTAGTGCTAAACAAGAAATAACTTTGATCTCTATTTAAATCTATTCCTCTGTACATTTCAGTATTTTTTCCTTTTGTAATACTTTTTACATAATGGCCTGTAACTAAAGCATCTGCTTTTAAATTTTTTGCCTCTGCAAATAAATCTGTAAATTTAACTGTTTTATTACATTGAACACATGGAATTGGTGTTTCTCCATTTAGATAGCTATCTACAAAATTATCAATCACACTTTCTTTAAATTTATTTTGATAGTAGAGAATTTTATGTTTTATTTTTAATTTATCAGCAACACGCTTGGCATCTATAATATCTTGACCTGCACAACATTGTTTTGAAGAAGCTGTTTCTTTACTATCATTATAAAGTTTTAATGTGATTCCAATAACATTGTAACCTTCTTTCTTCATCATGGCAGCAACTGTCGAAGAATCAACTCCTCCAGACATGGCAACAGCAACTAAGGTATCCTTTGGTTCTTTAGCAATTCCAAGAGAGTTTAATATTGTCATATTTAATGATATTTATTCTTATATTCGGTATAAGTAAATTAAATGATTTTAGATTATGAACCAGGTGACAAAGTCACTAATCCAAGCAATAAAGAATGGGGTATTGGTCAAATTCAATCAATAATTAATGGCAAAGTTACAATTAATTTTGAAAATGTTGGAAAAAAAGTAATTAATTCAAAAATAATTAGATTAGAAAAAATTTATAAATGAATATTGAAGAAGCTAAAAAAATAACATTATCGTTAATAGATACATTTAATAAAGCTAGTCAAGTCTCTTTAGAATTAAGAGCAGCAGGTTTAACAAAAGAAATTAAGTCTGACAATACACCAGTAAGTAATGGTGATATTGAAATAAATAAAATCTTAACCAAAAAAATATCAAAAATCACACCAAATATAATAATTATTTCTGAAGAAAACTCTGATCACAAAAAAGAAAAGGGCCTAAGAGATTTTTGGTTAATAGACCCAATAGATGGGACTAGAGACTATATAAGTAATCGAGATGAATTTACATTAAATGCTGCTTTAATAATAGATAACAAACCAGCCATAGGCATAATTACTGTACCTGCTAAAAAAAGAGTTTTTTACTCATATGGAATGTCAAATAGTTATGAGTTAATTAACAGTCAAGAGATTAATTTATTTAAAAAGAAAAAAACTTATGATGGATTAAAAGCTGTTAGTTATTCAAATGAATTAAAACCAGAAATTCTAAAAATTCATAAAAAGTATAAAATTACATCGCATCAAAAAATGAAAAGTTCATTAAAATTTTGTGTTATTGCTGCAGGAGAATTTGATTTATATGCAGCAGAGCCAAGAGCTTGTGAATGGGATATAGCAGCAGGACATGCAATTCTCGAACATGCTGGTGGAAAAATAACTGACTTTAATAATGACAAAATTTTATATGGTAAACCTGATTTTAAAAATCCAAGTTTAGTCATAAGGAATAAAAATATACTATAATGGATGATCAATTAAGGATAATTTTGATAATAATAGTTTCTGTATCAATATTTGGTCTTCTAGTTTTTGTATTTGTTAAAAATCATATAAGAAATGTAGTCAATCACTTAGCAAAAGAAGAAAAGAAGAAATTAAAGTAGTTTAATAATTTTTAAATACTCTGATTGATCAATATCCATTATCCTTTTTGAAGTTTCAAAATTAAAGCCATTTCTTGCAAGAAGTGAAATATCTTTTTTATAAAATAAAGGTCTATTGCCTTCTGCTCTAGCGGGGCCTATTCTTTTTTTCTTACAAACTTTAATTCCAGAGAAAAAGTCTTGATCGGAGTTATTTTCTTTAATCTTTTCAATCGACTCTTTAATGTAAGTCTCATTTATACCTTTTCCCATTAAATAGTATCTAATCTTATTTATAGAATTACCTCTTTGAATCAAACTTCGCGACTTGCTCTCAGAATAAAATTTATCACTAATAAATTTACTTTTTTCAAGGTCAACCAATACAATGTCAATAAGATCGGTGATATCTTTTTTTTTAACATTAGGTAGATTTGCTTTAAGGTACTTTTTTAGCAAATAAGTTCTTAATTGTTGTTTTGATGGAGCGTATTTTTCAATATAGGTAAAAGAAAAATTACGCATTTCTTCCATTGTAACTTCAAGTGTTTTTTTTTTATTTCTCATAGGAATCATGTAATCTTGTAATATAATACACTATAAAATGATTGAGCAAATTTATACATTCTTTACCATTGAAATGATTTACCTATGGTCAAATTTAGGTGTTTTGCCTTTTTGGTTTGTATTGATAATTTTTCCAAATTCACAAATTTCCAAGGTATTTATAACTTCAGTTTTTCCGATTTTCATTTTAAGTTTAGCTTACTCTTATTTGCTCTATATTGCGTATGTAGATGGCTATAATTTTTTACAAAATTTTAATCTTTACTTAGGATTAAGTAGGGTTTCTAATTTATTTGAAGATCAATCTTTTTTAATTTTATTTTGGATTCATTTTTTAGCTATGAACTTGTTTTGTGGCGGTTGGATTGTTAAAGATTCTCAAATGTTTGGTATGAACAAGCTTCTCGTATCATTACCACTTATAATTACATACTTAGTTGGTCCAATTGGGATAACACTTTATTGGATAATAAGAATTTTTTACGCAAAAAGAATAAATCTTTATGACTAAGTCAATAGACTTCTATTTTGATTTTATTAGTCCTTACTCTTATTTGGCTCATAAAAAGATAAAAGAGAATACAGAAAAAAAATATATTAATTTTAACTATAAACCAATTTTAGTTGGAGGACTTCATAATTTACAAGGAATAACTCCACCAGCTTTCATCAAACCTAAACTAAAATATATGATAAGTGATTGTAATCTAATTGCTAAAAAAGCTAATTTTGATTTTATATGGAATTCTAAATTTCCTATTAATTCTTTACTTATCATGCGTGGTTATCTTTTTATTAACGAAGATATTAAAGATTTATACTTGAATACAATGTTTGATGCTTACTGGAAAAATAATCTGGATATTTCTAATGAAGAGATTTTAATAACACTTCTTAAAAAATGTAAAATTAATCTAGATAGTTTTCTAGTGGGTGTTAAAGATCTAAAGATAAAAGATGAATTAAAAAAAGTTACCCAAGAAGCTCATGATAAAGAAATTTTTGGGGCACCTACCTTTGTTGTTAATGGTAAAATATTTTGGGGACAGGATAGATTAGAGTTTGCCTTAGATGAATACAGGAAATAATTTAAATTACTTCAAAATTACTTTGTCTTATTGCTGCAAAACCACCATCAATGTGTGAGACTTTTTCAAAACCCATTTCTTTTAAAGCTTTTGCTGCAAGAGCAGATCTTAACCCGCCAGCACAAAATAAAACCATTTCTTTATTCATGTCTAATTTACCACTCTTAAAATAATGGCCCTCAGGATCTAACCAAAATTCTAACATCCCACGAGGTATGTGGTTTGAGTTTTTAACTCTGCCTGTTTTATCAAGTTCACCTTTTTCTCTAATATCAATTAAGGTACATGAATCCTCATTAGATAGCTTCAAAGCTTCATCTGCAGTAATAGTTTTTACTTCCTTTAGTGCTTCTGAGACTAGAGTTTGTGACGATTTAATTTTCATTTTATTAATTTTTTAAGTTAAAAGATTATATAATACAATATTATTTGAATATATGAAAAATAAACAAGTCAGACAAAAAAAGTCTTTTTTAGATAAATTTTTTATTAAATTAATTAGAAAATTTGGATATGAGGTGATAGATCAAGCAAATCTCCATATTCCCTCTAAAGATCAGGAAGCAACTCAAAATTTAAGTGTAAATGGAAAACAATCGATAAACATACCTCTTGGAAAAACTGAGATTGTAAGAAAAGTAAAAAGCCTAACTGTCATTATCAGATCTTACACATTTGGTGATGTTAATGATAATAAAGTTATGTTAGATCAAAATAAAAAACGTATATTTGAATTACCTAAAATTGAATATACTCTAAGAACTATAAATTCAGTTATTAAATCTTGTGAATTAGCAAAAGAATATTTTAAAGACATTGGCATTAAGATCATTATTACAGATGACAAATCAACCAAAGAAAGTTTGAATAGAATTGATCAAGTTTTAAAAACAAGTAATTTAAAAACAGAGCTTATCAACCTTAAAGAGAGTGAATTTAATGATCAAATAAAAACAATAGACACTGAAGGAAAAAATATTTCAAAAAATATGACTTCTAATATGAGAAATTTATTTAAATCTATACAAATTGCAGAAACTGAAGAGACTGATTTATTTTATTTTTTAGAAGATGATTATATTCACACAAGAGAAGCTATAACGGAAATGCTTTTTACATATGAAAAAATCAGTTCTCAATTAAATCAAGAACTTTTTCTATGTCCTGCTGATTACCCTTATTTATATTCTTCTATTGATGATTCAAAAATATTTTTTGGAAATATGAGACATTGGCGTTCAGTTAATGAAACGTTAATTACTTTTTTAACTAGTAAAAAAATGATTAATAAATACCTCACAGAACTTAAATTAATGTCAACTGTAAGACACCACCCTATGGAACTTAAGTTACACGAAATATATAAAAAAGAATATTGTATTTCTCCAATTCCTTCTTTAGCCATGCATGCAACTAATATTAACTCAACCTATGGCTTACCCCCAAATTTTAATTGGAAAAAAATATGGGATGAAAATGATGTATCTGATACTTTAACTAAAAATTAAAACTTCTACATTAAATTTAAAAAACTTAATTGTGAAGTTTATAGAATATCAAAAAATGATCTAAATAGTCGAAATAAATCTAGAAAAAAATATAAGATAAAATTTAAACTTTTGACTAATGATGAGCTTAAGATTTTAAAAAATTACAAGTGTGGGTTAAAAAAAATTATGGGCAGAGAATTTATGGGTGTAGTCAGAAGTGCTTTTTTAATTGATTCTAAGGGTAAAATTGTAAAATTTTTGAAAAACATTAAAGTTATAGACCATACTCAAAATGTTTTAATATGCTTTAGCATTTAATATTAAAAGCTATATTTTTATAAAACTAACAGCCTTGTTACATTCCTATAAAAGGCTGTTAATCAATTCGAAACTCAATTATTTGTTAAACATTTCTTTAAGTGACTTAGCTGGCAAGAACTTCACTTTTTGAGAAGCACCGATTTGAATTTGCTCACCAGTTCTAGGATTTCTTCCAACTCTAGCTTTTCTTTTAGCTACTTTATATGTACCAAATCCAGCAATTTTAACTGTATCGTCACCTTTTAAAGCGTCCAAAATAGTGTTGGTAATTGTATCAAAAGTACGTTCAACATCGGCTTTACTTAGGTTTAAAGAACCTGAAAGTTGTGCAATTAATTGTTTTTTGTTCATTTTTTAGCTCCGGTTTTATAGGTTTTTTAACTATATTTTACATTAAGCCCTATAAATCAAGCTTTTTATTAGTGTTATTAATTTCATATAATACAATATATTGGGATTTATTAAAAAAACGTTGATTTTAAAGGTTTTTTTAAATTAAAAATAATTAAAATAATTAAAATAAACCCAAATCTTTTATGTCATTAAAGGTTGTAAAAAACATCAATGATAGCAATAAAAACATACCGATTCGAAAAAAACCTTCTTGAACCTTTTGGCTTAAAGGGCTCCCTAGTACTTTTTCAATACCATAAAACATTAAATGTCCTCCATCTAACATTGGTATTGGAAACAAATTTATTAAACCTAAACTAATAGAAACGTAAGCCATTAAGCTGATAAAAGGTAAAATTCCAAATTCAGCTACTTGACCACTAATTTTTGCTATCCTAATGGGACCTCCCAGCTGTGAACTGTCACCTGAACCAGCAATCATGCTTCCAATATATTTAAGAGAAGAAATACTTACATAATAGACTTCATTAACAGCGTAAAATAGAGCTTTTGCAGGACCTAATTTAATGTGGTTTACCTCGTTATTGTAAGCTCCAAGTTTAATCCCAACCATTCGCTTAGTTACTTTATTACCAAGATTATCCTCACTTTCAACGAGTTTAGGTTTTACCTTAAAAATCAGATCTTGATCATACCTGTTTACTGTAAAATTAATAAATTCATCTGTAGACATCATGATAAACTTTGACACCTCCATGATGCTTTTAACTTTATTACCATCAATAGAGACCACAATATCATTATTATTTAAACCAGCCACCATCGCAGGACTGTCTTTTAAAACTTCATTAATTACAGCTGGAGTAAAGTCTTTACCAGCAAAAGTGTAAACAGAGAAAAAAATAAGAATTGCTAGTAAAAAATTAGCTAAAGGACCACCGAATACAATCAAAGCTCTTTGATATAATGGCTTTAAAACAAATAATTTATCTTGATCTTTTTTGTTGTATTTTTTTATAATTTTTTCATTATCAGTTTGGCTATAAACATTTCTATCACCAAAAAATTTAACATAACCTCCAAGTGGTATAATGCAAACTTTCCAACGTGTACCCGATTTATCGTTCCAACCAAATAATTCTTTACCAAACCCTATGGAAAAATCAGTCACTCCTACTCCAAAACGTTTGGCAAAGTAATAATGACCATATTCGTGGATAAATACTACTACTAAAATCAAAGCTAGAAAAGGAATTATATAACTTAATATCATAATCTTATTTTAACTGAATTTTACTATATACTCAACAGTAGATAATAGGTGAAAACATAAAATGCAATAAAGCATAAAAGCTTTTAATCTCAACAACAAACTCAGTAAACGATTAGTTGCATTAACCGAAGTGCTGTATTAAAAATGTAAAATTATTATATGAATAAAATTTTATACAATTATTTATATTAAGTTATTAGATTATGCCTATCTTACACAGTGCAAAAATAATTTTTGTTCATATTCCTAAAACAGGTGGTGGAACTATTGAAAAAACTTTGGGAATATGGGGTAATGATAATAATGGGAATTGGGAAGCAGACCATTCAATTTTATATGGAAAATATAAAAATAAATTTTTGCAACATTTAACAATTGCTGAAATTAAAGAGTTAAAGAAAAAAGAATTTGACACATACAAAAAAGTTTCCTTCACACGAAACCCTTATGATAAAATAATTTCAGAATATCTGTGGAGAGTTCAGGTATATGGAAAAAGAAAATTAGAGTTTAAAGAATTTATATTAGAAGAAGTTGTTCCAAGAAAAAATAATATCAACCAATTTGTAAAGAACTTCTACAAAGATGAGAATTTGGTACCCTTTTTAGATGTGCATTATACTAATCAAGTAGACTATTTGCTCGATGATAATAAAATAATCATGGATGATATAGGAAAGTTTGAAAATTTTGAAAATGATTTTGAAAAAATTTTTAATAAAAAAATAATATCTGCAAAGATACATAAAACAAAAGCTAACTATGCTTATTATCTTATAAAAAAATTATTACCAAAATTTTTAACAAGTAAATTATACAGAAAATATTATGATTATGAGACTCAAGAGATTATCCAAAAAGAATATTATAAAGATTTAAAAATTTTTAATTACAAGTTTTAATATTTTTTGTTATCTTCAAAATTATAATAGACCTAACTTCCATACATCAAGAATTTTCATAATTTCAATTGACTCATTTATGTTAACAACATTTGAATTTTCTAATGAATTATTAACAAATAAATTTGCTATATTCTCTATTTGATGGGCATAAACACTTTTTTCAGTTGTAGTAAATTGTTTGTAATAAGATTTATTATTTTCTACTTCGATATAACTTTTTTGGTGAGGAAGCCAAGGAGATGGAATAACTATACTTCCTTTTTCACCAAAAATTTTACAATTATTACTTAAATTTTTTTTTAAACTGACGCTACCTATTGCTTCAATATCATTACCTATTTTTAATTTAATTTTTGCATCATCATCAACACCTGTGTAGCAATGTGTGCCCTCAGCACTTTTAAAACTTATTTTATTATGTCTGTCAGCAAATAGATTAAAAAAACTAATTGGGTAGCATCCCAAATCTAGAATAGCACCACCACCAAAATCTTTATTAAAAAGTCTAGAGTCTTTTTTAATCCTTTTAACTTTAAAACCAAAAGAAGCTTCTATCTTATAAATTTTTCCAATCTCTCCATTATGAATTAACTCTAATAAATTTTTTGTTTGAGGGTGTGCGCGATAAGCAATCGCCTCATAAAAAGAAATTTTATGTTTTTTAATCATTTCAAATGCTAAGTTTGCTTGTGCTAAATTTAATCCGATTGGTTTTTCACATAAAATTTTTTTTTTATTTTCTATACAATTTATAATTAAATCAACATGTGTATTATTTAAGGTTGATATATAAATAGCGTCTATTTTATTTGATTTTAATAACTCATCATAATTTGTAAATCTATTTTCAGGTTCTATTTTGAAATTGTTTGAAAATGTTTTCAATTTGTAATTTGATTTACTTGCTATACCTATTAATTTTGAGTTTTTGACTTCTGTGATTGCATTTGCAAATGCATTACCCATTCTTCCTAATCCAGCAATTCCCCAGTTTATCATGCTAATCTTTATTTAAACCATTCTTTAAAATTGTTTTGATTTTTTATCAAATAATCTGGTAACAAGTGATTTTCTATTCTTTTAAGTTTATAATCACTTTTCCATTTATCTTCTGATTTTTTATCTATAAAGTGATCATAGAATACAAGATCATCATCAATTTTTTTTCTTAAATCCTCAATTGTTAATTTACTTTCATCAAATTCATCATGATGTCCAAAATTTTTCATCTTAATATATAAATCTTCTGGAGTTTTAATATTTGTAAAGTGCCATCCACCATCACCTATTATATCAAGACTAGTTTCTTTTAAATTTGAGAAATAGGTATCTATTCTCCAAAATGGATATTTTTTATTTTTTAAATTTCTTAAATTTGAAAACGATTTCAAATATTTTTTTTTGCATGCTTTAGAACCAAACCAAGGCATAGTTTCGTGTAATAAATTAAATTTATAATAAAATAATAATTGTTTGAATATATAAAATTTTTTATTACTTTTTTTAAATTTATTTGAGTTTAAGTTTGGTATTTCATCATTGTCACTAATTATTATCAAATCTTCATCACTAGCATTTATGATGCCTTTCATCATAAAGTCGTAAGATTGTTCTATTCTCTTAATGCTATTTAGTCTTTTATAAATCGGATCTTTTGATGCTTCCATATCGTCATATAAGTCGATTGGTTCTTTATCAATTTTTAAATAAATAATTTTATCTTTGAATTTAGGGTAATCATTAATATCAAAATTAAATTTTTTTTTTTTTCCACTATGTGAAAACGATGACTCAATAACAATAAATTTATATACGTTTTCGTTAAGGATATTGAACCTAAGATCTAACATCATTTTTTCAGAATAAAATGTTGTACAATCGTAAATTTTCATTATTGTAAACTTATATCATTTATATAAATCAAGCACTTTTTTAAAATTCAATCGTAAATAAATTTGCTGATACTTAAATTTTATTAACCTTAACTTATGCAACTCTTTTAATTCTTATACTCTGGCTCTTCTTCATTTAATTATAATATTGGCTATCTATTGAATGCTAGCTTGAGACTTGTCTTCTGGTTTAGAAATTTTTTCAACCTCTACCCACTCAACTCTTTTTAACTCTTTAGTTAAAGCTATTTTTAACACTTCATCTGCATGTTCTACAGGAGTAATTTTAATATCATCAGTAATCTTTTTAGGCATATCAACTAAATCTTTTTCATTTTCCTTAGGAATAATAACTTGTTTAATCCCAGCTCTATGCGCTGCTAATAATTTTTCTTTTAGTCCGCCGATTGGTAAAACCTGTCCTGTCAAAGTTACCTCGCCTGTCATAGCAACATCTCTTCTCACAGGATTATCTGTGATTGCAGAAACTATTGATGTAACCATTCCAATACCAGCAGATGGTCCGTCTTTAGGTGTGGCACCTTCTGGTACATGAATATGAAAATCTTTCTTCTCAAATAAAGGTGGAATAATTCCATAGTCTAAACTCTTAGATCTAATAAATGATTTTGCAGCCTTAATAGATTCTTGCATTACTTCACCAAGTTTTCCAGTGATCTGCATTCTTCCTTTGCCTGGCATAATGACAGTTTCAATTTTAAGAATTTCACCACCATATTCTGTCCAAGCCAAACCTGTAACTACACCTATTTTATCTTGGCTTTCAAGCTCACCAAATGTAAACTTTTGTATTCCAAGATAATCAGGTAAATTTTTTAGATCTATTTTAACTTCATTTTCTTCGCCTGTTACAACTTTTTTAACAACTTTTCTTGCAATTTTCGATATCTCTCTTTCCAAATTTCTAACACCAGATTCTTTTGTGTAGCTCCTTATAATTTCTTTTATAATATCCTTAGAAAGTGTCATTTCTTTTTCCTTTACACCATTATCTTTAATTTGTTTTGGTAGAAGATACTTATTAGCAATATTAATCTTTTCATCTTCTGTATAGCCAGCCAATCTAATTACTTCCATTCTATCTAATAATGGTGGCAATATATTTAATGTATTAGCTGTAGTTACAAACATAACATCAGATAAATCATAATCTACTTCTAGGTAATGATCATTAAAAGTTGCATTTTGTTCTGGATCTAAAGCTTCTAACAAAGCTGAGGATGGGTCACCTCTATAATCGTTACCAATTTTATCTATTTCATCAAGAAGAATTAAAGGATTTTTAGTTCCTGCTTTCTTCATCATTTGAATAATTTTACCCGGTAAAGATCCGATGTAAGTTCTTCTATGACCTCTAATTTCAGCTTCATCGCGCATACCACCAACAGAAACTCTTACAAATTCTCTGTTTGTAGCTTTTGCAATTGATTTACCTAAAGATGTCTTTCCAACACCAGGCGGGCCAACTAAACATAGAATTGGACCTTTAATTTTTTCCATTCTTTTTTGAACTGCCAAAAATTCAATAATTCTTTCTTTTACTTTTTCTAAACCAAAATGATCAGAATCTAATACTGCTAGTGCTTTTTTAAGATCAATAGCAACTTCACTTTTTTTAAACCATGGAAGGTCAATCATCCAATCTAGATAATTTCTAATAACTGTAGCTTCTGCAGACATAGGACTCATATTTTTTAATTTTTTAAGCTCTGCCATACATTTCTTTTCTACATCTTTTGGCATTTTACATTTTAAAATAGATTTATTTAGACTTGATGTTTCATCTTTGCCGTCTTCAATCTCACCTAATTCTTTTTGAATAGCTTTAAGTTGTTCATTTAAATAATATTCTCTCTGCGTTTTCTCCATTTGAGTTTTAACTCTACCTCTAATTCTTTTTTCAACTCCAATAATACTAGTCTCATTTTCCATAATCTTAATTATAGAATTAAGTCTTTTTTTAACGTCGATTGTTTCAAAGATCTGTTGTTTTTCTGAAATTGTTGCTGATATATGTGAGGCAATATTATCCGCAATATGAGATGCAACAGTTAACTTTTTAATACTATTAATAGTTTCACTAGAAACTTTTTTATTAATTGAATTTAATTTTTCTAGCCTTCTAACTGCTGTCATGGCAAAGGGAATTAAGTCTTCATTTTTAATTACAACATCATGATGGTGGGCATATTCACAGACTATGAATTTGTCATTGTCTTTAAAATCTAAAATTTTAACTCTTTTACTTCCCTCGACTAAAACTTTTACAGTTCCATCAGGTAACTTTAACAATTGTAGAATATTTCCTTCACAACCATACAAAAAAACATCAGTTTTTTTAGGATCATCTATTTCTGAATTTTTCTGTGTAACTAGAATAATTTTTTTATCTTTTTTCATCGCTTCATTTAACGCTGAAATAGACTTGTCTCTTCCAACAAACAAAGGGACAACCATATTAGGAAATACAACAATATCTCTTAAAGGTAATAAAGGTCTCTCAATTTTAATATCCATCTATTAAATATGGATATTAAATACAATATTGCAATAGCTATTTGTTAGTTATTAACGCTAGATTAAGCCGCAGAGGTTTTGTCTGTCTTTGTTTTACTATTATTTTTTGAGTGAACTAAAATGGGTTGCGTAAGGCCTTTAGCCGCACTAGCATCAACAATCACCTCATCAATATTGTCTTGGCTGGGCAAATCGTACATAGTTTTTAATAAAATATTTTCTAAAATTGATCTAAGCCCTCTTGCACCAGTTTTTTTATTAATTGCTTTTTGTGCAATTTCTTTAATAGCGTTATCTTTAAAGTTTAACTTTGCTCCATCTAATTTAAATAATTCTTGGTATTGTTTGATTAGGGAGTTTTTTGGTTCTTGCAATATTTTGACTAAAGTTTTTTCATCAAGATCTTCTAAAGTAGCTATCATGGGCAGTCTTCCAATAAACTCAGGTATCAAACCATACTTTAATAAATCTTCAGGCTCTAAACTTTTCATCCATTCACCTGTTTTTTTATCGTCTGTTTTTTTAACATTTGCGCCAAATCCGATAGATGTACCCTTATCTCTTTGAGAAATTATTTTATCTAAACCTGCAAAAGCTCCACCACAAATAAATAAAATATTAGTTGTATCTACTTGTAAAAATTCTTGTTGTGGATGTTTTCTTCCTCCTTGAGGTGGAACACTTGCAACAGTTCCTTCCATAATTTTCAGTAATGCTTGCTGAACACCTTCACCAGAAACATCTCTGGTAATAGATGGATTTTCAGATTTTCTACTAATCTTGTCAACTTCATCGATATATACAATTCCTCTTTGAGCTTTTTCGACATTATAATCCGCGGCTTGTAATAGTTTTAAAATAATATTTTCAACATCCTCACCAACATAACCCGCTTCTGTTAGAGTGGTAGCATCTGCCATTGTAAAAGGTACATCTAAAATTCTAGCTAATGTTTGGGCTAATAAAGTTTTACCACAACCTGTAGGTCCAACTAGAAGAATATTAGATTTAGAAAGCTCAACAGTCTTGCTAGTTTTACTTTCATAGTTAAGTCTTTTGTAATGATTATGTACAGCTACTGATAAAACTTTTTTTGCATGAGGTTGACCAATTACATAGTCATCCAATACTGCACAAATTTCTTTGGGAGGTGGTAATCCATCTTGATGTTTAACAAAATTATCTTTGCTTTCTTCTTTAATAATATCCATGCAAAGTTCAACACACTCATCACATATGAATACGGTAGGTCCTGCAATTAATTTTCTAACTTCATGTTGGCTCTTGCCACAAAATGAACAGTAAAGAATATTTTTATTATTAGTAGACATAAATTTTATAAACGAATCAGTTAATGTACCTTAATATAAATGAGTTACACTAATCAAGTGCACGTTTAGTAACTATCTATATGTTGTGTATTAAGATCTATTTTCTACCACTTCATCGATTAGACCAAAATCTTTAGCAACTTCTGGCGTCATAAAGTTATCTCGCTCTAGTCCTTTTTTAATATCCTCAACAGATTTACCTGTATGTTTCGAATAAATTTCATTAAGTCTTTTTTTCAAAGCCAGAACCTCATTAGCGTGTATTTCGATATCAGTTGCTTGGCCCTGAAATCCAGCTGATGGTTGATGAACCATTATTCTTGAATTAGGTAATGAAAATCTTTTACCTTTTTTTCCAGCAGCTAATAAAAAAGATCCCATTGAAGCTGCTTGACCAATACATAAGGTTGAAACATCAGGCTTAATATATTGAATGGTGTCATAAATTCCAAGACCTGCAGTTACTAGTCCACCTGGACTATTTATGTACAAATTGATTTCTTTTTTTGGATCTTCGGATTCTAAAAATAAAAGCTGTGCTGTAACTAGAGATGCTACATTGTCATTAATAGGACCAACTAAAAAAATTATTCTTTCTTTTAAAAGTCTTGAATAAATATCATAAGCTCTTTCACCTTTGTTGGTTTGCTCAACCACCATAGGAATTAATGTATTCATTTGATCAGAAAAATTTGTTGTCATAAATTGATTCTTTTAACTTATACAACTTGTGATTACTTTTTGCTAACTTTTTTTACTGAAGTTTCTTTAGATTTTTTGATTTTTGGCTTAACTGCTTCTTTTTTAGCAACAACTTTTTTTTCACTATGGTCATGATTATGGTCGTGGTCTTTTTTTTGATGTTCTTTTAAAATTTTTTCTGCCTCTTCTTTCGTTATTTCTTTCTTATTAGGTTTTGCTTTTGTTTTAATTAAATCAATAATTTTTTCTTCATAAACAGTGCCTTTTAAACTTGCTAGTGCAGATGGGTTTTTTTGATAAAACTCCATGACCATTTTCTCCTGTCCCGGCATCATTCTAAGTTGTTTTTGAACTTCAGCTTGAACTTCTTGCTCTGTAACTTTAATTTTATTCTGCTCACCAAATTCATTCAAAACCAACCCAACTTTAATTCTTTTCTTCGCCACGTTCTCAAAATTCTTTTTGCTTTTTTTAGCATCTTCCTCACTCATTCCTTGTGCTAATATTTTAACCTCTTCTTCTATTAGGTTGTCTGGAATTTCATCAACTTTAAAATTTTCAATTTCTTTTAAAATTTGTGTTTTTGCTAATTTATCTAATGAATTTTTATACTCTTCGTTAATTTGTTTTGAAACTAATAATTTTAGATCAGTTAGATCTTTTGCACCTAAGTTCTTTGCAAAATCATCATCAATTTTAACATCTTCAGATTTTTTTACAGCTATAATTTTACAAGCAAAGTTAGCTTTTTTATTTGCAAATTCTTTTTGTGGGTAATTTTCAGGTAGTACGGCCTCTACTGACTTTACATCATTTTTTTTAACACCAACCAATTGCTTATCAAAGCCTTTAATAAATAAGTCTTTTCCAAGTATTAATTGTGTATTTTTTCCTTCACCACCAGTAAAATCTTTTCCGTTAATTGTAGCTTTATAATCAAAAGTAACTGAATTCCCTTCGGCTGCTTTAACTTCATCAGCAACATCTTTGAAATTATTTTGATTTTTTGCTATTTCTTTAATTCTTTTATCAGTTTCACTAGTATCAATTTTAACTGAATATTCATCGTATTTAATATTTTCAACAGACTTAAGCTCGACTTTTGGAAGCTCTGTTACAGAAATTACATACTCTAAATCTTTATCTTCACCATAAGTTTTTAAATCAAGCTTAGGCTGGCCTGCAGGTTTAATTTTATTATCCTCTAAAGCTTTTACTGATGTGTCTTTAAGGACTTTATCTAAGACTTCACTAAATATTGCTTGTCCAAATTGTCTTTTTAGAATTTCTTTTGGAACTTTTCCAGGTCTAAAGCCTTTTAAATTAACAGTTTTTTTAATTTCCTCATACTTTTCATCCATATGAGTGTTCATAGTTTTTTTATCTATAAAAACTTTAACTTCTTTATTTAAGCCTTTTATATTTTCTACTGTTACTTTCATAATTTTATAACTTTCTGGTAGGCGAAAAAGGACTCGAACCTTCACATCTTTCAATACTGGTTCCTAAGACCAGCGCGTCTACCAATTCCGCCATTCGCCCACAATTCTTGTGGGTTTATATATTATTGATATCATTTGTCCAATGACAATAATTGAATTTATTGATAATTTAAAAAAATGATTATTTCACCTTGTATAAGTATATGTAAAACAGACCCCCAAACAGGCTACTGTTATGGGTGTGGAAGAAGTAATGAAGAAAAGAGATTGTGGAAATTAGAAGATACCTCTAATCAATGGAAAAATGATAATTTAATTAGTATTCAAAAAAGACTATCTGGTTGGCAATTAGAAAGTTTTAAAGATTCGTATAAATATAAAACAGAAAATGGTATTTCTCTTTTTAAAAAAAATTTAAATAATGAATAAATCTACAATAGCTATATTGGTTTACATACTTGGAATAATTTTTAGTGCCTTATTTTTCAATGTTTGGGGCGCAGAAACATCATTTGTAAAAACTATTTCAGTATTTATATGGACAATTATTTTTTTAATCACACTATTTTATTTTGATAAACATGAAAAAAAATAATTTTAAAATTAAGTTTTTAATACTTTCAATATTTTTGGTTAATTTTCAAATAGTAGTTTTTTCAGAAACTATGATTCTAACAGGATGTATGAATTTAACTGATAGTTTTATTAAAAATGAATACATTTTAGATTTTGAAAAATCTTTAATGACTAGAAACTATGTTTATGACAAAAAAACATATACAAAATATAAAACAACAGACTTGAGCACAAAGAAAGAAAATACTTTAGAGAGATTTATATATGAGGATAAAAATTTAATCTTAACAGATAAAATTGGCTACCCCCAATTTTACACCCAACTGGTTTTTGAAAAAAACAGCCCTATGATTTACATTAAAACTGTAATTAATGGAGAAGAGGCAACTTCAAAAGTATCAACATGTATCAAAATTGAACTTTTTGAGAAGGAGAGCTAAGATTTTTTATTTGTAGTGCTATTCTTATTAGTCTTGTTAGCAAAATTTAGTTTCTTTGCTCCAAATTTAGTATTTGTAATATTGCTTCTATGTTTTGCAAAAGCTTGTTTTTGAGCTAACTTCATTGCTTTTTTAGACGACATAATTCTATTCTATATTTTTTTATAATAAAATATAGTTTAATTATTGGAAGTTTTTTGTCTAGCAAGAATAGTAAAATCTTTATCCACTACAACAATTTCACCAGATGAAACAGGTAGGTTTAAAATTTCTGAGATTACGACATAATGTGTTACAAAAATTAAGTTACCTTTACCATTCCACTTTTTTATATATTCTTTTAATTCCTTGATTTGCTTGGCTTTCTTGTGAGAAAATTTTTTACTAAAAAATGAATTTAAAAAACTTTTAGTTTCATAATTTTTAAAGGCAAATTTAGCTGTTTGCTTGCATCTGCACCATTCGCTGGATAAAACAATATTGTTATCTATATGATTGTTTAAAAAAAATTTACCTATAGTCTTTGCTTGTTCAATACCTTCTTTATTCAAATTTCTCTGAGAAGCACAATTAGATATATCAAAGTTATCTGGATCTCCTCCACCAGGAGCGTATGCATGCCTTATAAATATTAATTTTCCACCTTTACTTAATATATCCTGTAAATCATTATTTGAATTAGCTACTAAGGATGTATTAAAGGATATAAGTAGAAATATAATAATTTTAATTAACTTCATTAATGAACATTAAATTTAAAAAACTAAATAATTCAATAATTAAATGTAAAAGATGTCCTAGATTAATAAGATTTAGTAAAAAAATTTCAATTGTTAAAAGAAAACAAAACATAAAAGAAATTTACTGGGGAAAACCTGTGACAGGATTTGGAGATATTAATGCAAAACTAATGATTATTGGTCTTGCACCTGCAGCTCATGGTGGGACAAGAACTGGCAGAGCTTTTACTGGTGACAAGTCTGGTGACTTTCTGTTTTATTGTCTACATGCGTCAGGTATTTCAAATTTACCCACATCAACACATATTAAAGACAACTTAAAACTTAATAGTACATTTATTACTAATATTATAAAATGTGTTCCCCCTGATGATAAGCCTTTAAATAAAGAGTTAGAAAACTGCTCAAATTACTTTGATAATGAAATTCAAAACTTAAAAAAATTAAAAGTTTTAATAACATTGGGTAAAATTGCATTTGATAATTGTGTGAAGTTTTATAAAAGAAATTTTATAATTAACGAAAAATTAATATTTAAACATGGGGTAAAATATCATTTGCCTGATGGTAAGGTTCTAATACCTAGTTATCATCCAAGCCCACGAAATGTTAATACCAAAATCATAAATGTAAAAAAAATGATGAGCCTACTTAAAATGGCTAAAAAATATTCTAAACTTTAATAGTGTCACAAAAATAAGGCTTAAAGTCTTGAAACAAAGTTTCAGGTATTTTCATTGGTTTGCCTTCATTGTTGACAAAAACTAAATGCACTTTTGCTTCGACTATTATATCTTCTCCTCTTGAAATAAACTGATTCATAAAAAAAGAAGTTTTTGTAATTGATTTAATAAAAGATCTAATACTTAAATCATCTTCTAAATGGGCTGGTATTTTATATTCTATACTACATGACTTGACTACAATTAAAGAGCCAAAATCTTCTTTGATTTTTTTATTACTAAAACCCAATAAAATTAAAGCCTCTGTTCGAGCTCTTTCAAGAAACTTTAAATAATTTGCGTAATACACAACGCCACCCGCGTCCGTATCTTCATAATAAACTTTTAGTTTGTAAAAAAAATTTTCATGCATATTTATATATTATCAAAAAAAAACTATTTAACACTAAACTAAGATATAATTATTTTAATGAAAATTTATCTAATTTGGCTAATAGGTGTAATTACTTGGAATTTTGCAGTACCTGACGCTGCACCAATAGAAGATGTTTTAGTTGCTATATTTTTGTCGTTTTTAAGTATTGCACTCAAAAAAAACTTTAAATAGTCTTTTATTTTTCAGAAAAATAAATGTTTTGATAATAGGATATAGCTTTTAATTTTGAGTTATCTGTATCTGTCATTATTGCAACACCAGAAATATCTAAAACCTCTATTCCATGTAGTTTCATAAAATTTTCTTTAACATTTGTTTTAACAGTCACCCAGGTATTAAGGTTATCTTTTGTTGAAGATAATACATAGTCAATTGATTTTTTTGTATAAGGGCTAGGCCAATTTTCTCCTATGTCATTGTTGCTAGAAAATACATAGTTTATAGCCCTGTTGGATAGGGGTGTAGATCCAGTTTTCTTTATGACAAATACTCTAGCAGCATAGTCGTGACCTTTTTTACTGTTTTCTACTATGCCTGACAAATCCTTTTCAACTTTCCAGGTAATATTAATGAAAGGGGTTTTAGATAAGTCAATTTTAACGTTCTTACCTAAGCCTGAGCCTTTTCCTTGAGCCTCAGCTTTAATAAAATTGCCATTTTCATTTGAACCTAGACTCCATGTTGTTTCACCTTTGACCTTTTTTACCTGTAAAGTCTTAAATTCTTTCTCCGTAAAATCAAAAATATTAACTTTTTCAGCAAGAATAGTACTTGAGAACATGAGCGAAGCGAACAATATTGTCAGAAAAATTTTTTTCATAGAAATCTTATATATCTGATATTTATTAAAAAACAATATTTGAACACACTTTAAACAACCTAAGATCAACATTTAGCGTTATTTAAAAAAAGATGAAATCAATTTCTATATTTATTCTTTTAATTTATTGGTCGATAATTTTACTAGCACCTGTTATCTCTAAAGAAAATAGAAATAGTAAAATGAATTTAAAGCTTAAAATAATGGCTAATAAGTAGATCTACCACCACTAATATCAAAAACCGCAGCTGTAGAAAACGAGTTTTCCTCAGATGAAAGCCAACAAATTAATGAAGTAAACTCTTCTATTTCTAAAAATCTACCTCTAGGTACTTTTGATAACATTCTAGCAACATGCTCTTTTGACATTTGATCTAAAATTCTCGTTTTGGCACCTGCGGGTGTTACCGCATTAACAGCAATATTTTTATCAGCCAATTCTTTTCCTAATGACTTAGTTAGTCCAATAACACCAGCTTTAGCTGAGCTATAAGCACTTGCATTAGCATTTCCATCTTTTCCAGCAACAGAAGCAACGTTAACAATCCTACCATAGTCATTTTTAATCATGTAAGGAACTACACATTTACAGCAGTTAAATGTACCCATTAGGTTAACTTGAATAATTTTATTCCACTCATCAACATCATAATTCCATAGTGAAGATGTTGAGCCAGTAACTCCGGCATTGTTAATTAGAATATCAATTTTTGAGGATTTTGTTATTTCGACTACAGTTTCTTTAACAATTTTAAAATTAGATACATCAACAACATTGTATGAAAGATTTGGATCATCAATTGTTTTAATAACTTTTTTTAATTCATTTTCATCAATATCCCAAATAATAGCTTTT